>ERZ650304.401-NODE-401-length-23737-cov-12.438434_pt1 | contig 23737 bp, 51 predicted proteins | sample MGYA00376240_ERZ650304 | MGnify/ENA primary metagenome ERZ650304 (study PRJEB26733, sample SAMN07839271) | wastewater metagenome | biome: small river; feature: stream; material: water | place: USA: North Carolina | collected 2016-03-01 ... | reverse complement strand
ACAACAGTAGCTTTGACAACAGTAGCTTTGACAACAGTCGCTTTTACAACAGTCGCTTTGATTCTGCGACTGTTAAACAGATTAGAGAAAATAGCCAATTAGATTTGTTCGACGCCTACAAATCAGACTTTATGTATAAATGTCTGATTAGAAAAAATGAAGTGGCAGGATTAAAAGAGGCATTACTAAAAGGCAATATTGATGGTTCTGCTTATGAAGGCAATTGCTGTTGTTTTGTTGGCACTTTAGCGAAAGTTGCCGGATGTAATTATAAAAACTTGGAAGGTATTACACCTAATAGTCATAGCCCTGTTGAAAAATGGTTTATGGGTATTTCTGCCGGCGATACGCCTGAAAATAATGAGTTAAGCAAATTAACGGTTGAGTGGATTGATGAGTTTATTAAATTAATAAAATAATCATTAATCCAATGGAATACGCAACACGTAAACGCATTGCGCGCAAATTATTTAAAGAACAATCATTATTTGCATATCAAATTTTACGTGATAGCATTGGTGAACAATATCTGCCTGCAAATTACATGGCAGATATTGTTCCTTCAAAGCGCAGAAAATATAACAACCGGAAGTCGCCACTTCGTAAGTATGGCAGATGGCAGCAAATACAGAAAGAATTAAAGCAATATGCCGAAACCAAGAACATAAATCACTTAATTACTGCAAATAAATTACGCGCAGAAATTACAAAACCATATTGTGTGATTGCATTCGGTAAAAAACATTATTTAGACGCTACTTTAAATTATCGGCTTTACCAACGAGTGGTTTATTTTTCAACAGCTTCAAAAAGTGAAATTGATTTTGAGAATAAAAAAGCTGAAATTATAAAAACTAAAATTAAATAACCCGTTATGAATGAAGTTACTTGTAATATAAACATTTTCGAATTGGAATTTTTAATGGGGGTTAATTCCGGAATGTTCGCAAATCCGGATATTGAGGAAAGCGAACAAAACGCCTGTTGGGAGCGCTTTTTATATTTCGAAGGGATTTATAAACAATCAGTTACAAAAGAGCAATACAACGATTGTATGAAACAAATCAGCGACGGTTTATATGTATTGCTGAATATGAATGTTGCTACTAAGCAAAAAATCGAATCTTTTTTTCTTGACTTTTTAAATAATGAATTGTAACACATGCAAGGAATATTAATCATAATCGGAATTGTTGTAGTAATGGCAACAACTGTTGTTTTAGGTGAAATAAAAATTAAAAATAACGGCGGTCATTCTGAATGGCTGTGGGAAATAAAAAAACGGGGGTGTGGCGAAACTGGTAACGCATGTCAGCAGCCATTAAGTGCTGCTGGTGAAATTGGAGGTTCGATGCCTCTCACCCCCACGGTAGTTAGAAACCGTGCAAAATTGTTTCTCGCTGTAAATGGCGAAACAATCGAGTATCGCGCTGCTGCCTAAAGGTTGCAAAGCGACAGGGTGATGATAAGCTGCGGAAACGCTAACGCCCTGTAAAAAAACTTTCCTGTGCCGGCAGTAACCGGCATTTCTTAAAAGCTATGGACAACAAAAAAATCATACAAAATTTTCTTGCAATTCGCGAACGATTACAACGCGATGTTTACCAGGCTATTATATTGGAGCGTGACCAGTTAATGGCAGAAAATCCAAGCATGAAAAAAGTTGAACGTCGAATTAATGACCGTTTGGAATTACTTGAAAAATACGACGAGGCCGCTGTTAAAACAATTGCATTATTTTTTCCTGAAATAATGGATGAGATAACAAAAGAAGTTACAGAAATTACCATGACAACTGATGATTTAAAAAAACATTATGCAGAATAACACACCAAAACTTACTCCGGAATTATTCCAACAAATTGCCGAGGGCTTATTTAGTTGGTTCGATTTTAAAATTGATGAGCATAACATTGATGCAATTGAAAAATTATGTATGTGGGCAAACAACGATCCTGCTTTTGAAAGTAATGGTAAGTTGTGTTTAGGTAAGGGCTTGCTTTTATTTGGCAATCCTGGTAGCGGTAAAACAAAATTATTGGAAGTGCTGCAGGGCTATTTAAACATGTATGGCCATCCAATGAAATTTAGCAAAACTTACATTTGGAAAGAAGCGCGCGATTATAAAATTGCCGGCGATATCATTTTCCAAAAATTTCAAAAAGGGCATTGGATGTTGGACGAACTCCGTAGAAAAAAGGACGAGGAAATTGTAACACATTATAAAAATACTGTTGATGTTGGCCGCGACATGGTTTACTACGCTTATGAGCAATTTACAGGCCCTTTCCAGTGGATGTATCACTTCACAACAAATTTAAGTCGTAAAGAACTGGAAATTACATTTGATGATGCAATAGAAGTGGGTAATGGTATTACTAAAAGTCGTGCATATTCCAGGTTAAACGAGATGTGCAATTTTATCATGGTGGTTTCACCTGTTGACCGTCGCGAAGTTGCAAAACCGCGCCGGAAAATAACTACTGTTGATGACGAGCAAATTGATATTGAATTGGCAAAAGAACGCGCCAAAACCGATGCAATCGAAATGATTATCGAAGATTATACAGCCTGGGAAAAACTACAAAAACCCGAAAGCCTAAGGATGCCAGTTTTGTATTATGATTTACTCGAAAGTATTAAGGTTATTGAATTAAGTGATAACCGTAAAAAAGTGCTGATGGAAAAAGCAAGAACCAATATTGATGATTATATAAAATCAACCAACAGTGGTAAATTATACGATGTCAAAAATTTGCTCACTGATATTAAAGATAATCCGGCACACAATAAAATCGTAACCCTTGCTAAAACTTATGCAATTACTGATTTTTTCAGTATTGTTTTGTCTGAAGGTGGAAAAATACGCGAGGCATTAAATGTAAAATTGGTAAGCGCATGAGGACTCCAATTTCATATTACGGTGGTAAACAAAAGATGTTACCGCACATTTTGCCGCTAATACCAGTGCATGAGGTGTATAGCGAGGTGTTTTTTGGTGGTGGTAGTGTTTTCTTTGAAAAAACCCCTGCAAAAAACGAAACTATCAACGATAAAAGCGATATCGTAATTAATTTCTATACAACATTAAAAAGCAATTACAAATTGCTGAAAAAAAGAATTGATGAAACCCTGGTAAGTAAAACACAATTCGACCAGGCTTTATCTATTATTCGACTTCACAAATTAATAAAAAGAAACCATGAATCTTATATTGCCAATACTGTAGAATACCGCGTAGAGTTAGCGTGGGCTTTTTGGGTAGCAACAAATTTAGCATTTGCAAACAAAATTGGGGGGGGGCTTAAATTCTCAAACGATATGGGTACAAATGTTTGTAAAACACTCAAACTTAAAAAATCGGAATTTACCGATATGTTGGTAAATAGAATCGAGGGCGCTACTATTGAAAATCGCGATGCGTTAATTATTCTCAAAAGTCGTAACGTTCCAAAAGCATTTCATTACATAGATAGTCCTTATCCGAATACAGACCAGGGTCATTACAAAGGTTACACCTGGGAAGATTACGAAAATTTATTAAAAAGCTGTGAAACCATCACCGGTAAGTTTCTTATTTCCGGTTACAACTCTGAGATGCTCGATGCTTACGTTACTAAAAATAATTGGATTAAAAAAGAAATTGATTTACCACTAACCGCAAACAATAGAGGTGACAAAAAAAACAATAAACGCAAAATTGAAGTGTTAGTAAGAAATTACGACAATACACACGGCACAATGAAAATGTTTTAATAACTGGAATAAATAAAATTGAATGACTTTACTAAAAAAACCTGCGGCAGAGCCAACACAATCGGAAACGCAAACCGGAACCGAAAAAGTAAAACAACATGCACTTGTAGAGGCCAAAGATTACATTTTTGAAAATTATGATATCCGAAAAAATACACTATCCCTTGAATTAGAAGTCGTAAATAAAGAAACCGGCGAAACCGAAAAAGCTGATGATGAGTTTTTTAACGATTTGTGGTATGATATGACAATTAAGGGTTACAAAGTGAGTAGTGATGCCATTGTAAAAATAATCAACAACAAGCGACACATTATAAAAGTAAATCCATTACGCGATTATTTGGAAGGTTTAAAATATGATGGCAAAATAGATTACATCACTCAGCTTGCAGCAACAATTAAAATGGAAAAACGCGGCGAATTAGAAGTGCAAGCAAATTTATGGCCTGAATATCTTAAACGTTGGTTGGTAGCTTCCGTTGGTTGCGTATTAAGTGCCAGTGTTAACCAATGGTGCATCGTATTAAACGGTGGTGGTGGAAAGGGTAAAAGCGCCTGGTGCAATAGACTGGTTCCCGAAAGTTTAAACGATTATCTGTATAGTGGTCACATCGAGCCGAAAAACAACGTTGAAAGCACAAGTAATTTTTTGGCCGAAAAATGGATTATAAACCTCGAAGATCAATTGCAAGGTTTACAGGGCCAGGAATACCACCACATGAAAAATATCATCACAGTGCCTTCCGTAACGAATAGGAAAGCATTTCACCGGACACAACCGAAACGGCCGCGTATTGCTTCATTTATTGCCTCAGTGGACGATCCTTCTTTTTTGGTGGGTTACAATAATCGTCGTTGGTTGGTTTTCACAGTTGAAAATATCAAATATGATCACAAAGTGGATATTGATAATGTTTGGGCCCAGGCAGTGCATTTATTTTTAAATGGATATCGCTATTGGTTCAACCAGGAGGAAAACAACCGGTTGAATGAAATCAACAAAATATACCAGGTTGTGCAAATGGAAGAGGAGCTGTTAATGAATTATTTCAAACCGGCACAAAAAACTACTGAAGGCGCTGAGCATCTTTCCGGAAGCGAAATTTTCAATTTTATCCAGGATAAAACCAAACGCACATTAAACACTAAGATATTTCACCATGCAATGGAGCAAAACAAATTTGAACGCACCGGAGATTGGAAAGAAAATATTAACCAAACCCGATACGGTTATTGGGTAACAAAACTCAACACAGCCGAACCGGTAAAAGCTACAGAAACCGAATAACAAAAATTAAATATATGCAATACACAACAGAACAAATCGAATTTGTAAAAATGCTCGGCTATGGAGCAACATTTACTAAACTACAACGCTACTTAAGCAACCCAAACAACCCATTAATTAATGAGGAAAGCAAACGGAAAATTGATGAGATAATACCGCAAATGAATGGTGTATTATCTAGTACGCAATTACCGGAACTCAGGAGTATTTTATCATCATTACTTTACCAACTGGATAATTTAATTGATGAAGTGATGTTGCCAAAGGTTGAACACGTTGTTTCGAAAATGGACGAAACGATTGCAAGCAGTTTGCCCTTGGTACATATTATTAGAACACCTTACACGGAAAATAAATTTGATTTTCTTATTACTTATCCAAATCATCAGCCCATAAAAATATCGACAAATCAACCTGAAGGTGATGCAATACACGACGCTCGTAAATTATATTGGGCATTAGGTAAATTTTTAAAGTTGAATCCATGAAAACATTTGTATTAATCGTTTCTGAAACCTTCCCAAAAGGTCACAGCAAAGGTGGACAGCCAACAGGATTTCCACTGGCAATTAAACAGTATGTAAAAATTCACACCATACGCAAAAATTATCCACTGTGGCGCGACCGCATAGAAAAAGTAAATAAAGGCCAGGCAGTGTTATCGGTTCGCGTTTGGACTGGCACACCTTATCAATCAATACAACGCGAGATTTTCCGTTATGATCAAACTCATGGAATTGGTGTTGAAAAATTAGAATTCGATGCTTTAGGAATGAAAATAAATGATGTTGATTTTAAAATGATGTATGGCCCTGAATTAATTGCAGCAAACGACGGGTTAAAGTTGCCAGACTTCAACGAATGGTTTACTAAATCGAAATTGGAAAATAAACCTTTAGCAATTATTCATTTCACAGATTACAGATATACAGTAAGATGAAATTTAAACTTAAGGATTTTAATTACAACCTTTTATTACAGAAAAGTTTACCTCTCGATAAAATGAATCGTTGGGATGTTGTTCCTTATTACATCAATCTCGTAAAAAGTGCAGATATGTCATTTGCTTACCTTGACGAGGTGAAAGAAATAAATAAAATTATAATTAAGCGATGGTCAAAAAATGGTTTAGTTTTTATTAAAGATAACGCTTGGCGTTGTTTAGAAAAACACTCTGAAAATTGTAATGGCGTTTTAAAATTAGAAAATGGTAAAAATTGCCCTGGTTGCAGAGGTTGCATGTATATAAGAGGAAAATACAATCGAAGTAAACTAATAGAAACAAACAACAAAATAAACACAGGTATACAGCTATTGTCTGAGGCTTTATTGGCTGATAAAGAATATTGGCATACTTGGAAATCAGGTATTGCAATGTGTTACATCGATGCTGAAAAGAGATATCGCGAAGGCCGTAACATTAAGTTTCTCACTTTGGAAATGAAATCCATCATTGCCAATGATGCAGCTGAATTATTTTTAAAATTATTGACACACAAATGAAAGTTGTTTGTGCATGTGAATACAGTGGTATTGTTAGAACGGCTTTTGCAAAGCGTGGACACGATGCTGTGAGCTGCGATTTACTACCCGGGGAAATTTATTTATTTAACGAATCAAAAGGCCGACACTTTCAAGGAAATATATTTACTCTACTTGAAAAGCAGAAAGCGCTGCCATTTAGGACACGATCGCGCTCAGCATGATGCAAACCGTCGTTATGGCCGCAATCATAAAGACAATCAATTCAAACTGGATTTATAACCCCCTGTCCAGGGCCGGTTTCCTGCCTTCAGTGCAATTTTATGTAACTGCCTACATGGTGGTTACATGGAAATGCTCAACAACGCAATTTCGCTACAACACACTGTTTTTAAGGCTTTTGGCCGAAAAATAAAAAATTTTCGGCCTTTGTTGTATTATTACTTAATTTTTAGCTTACATAGATTACATGGTTACACGGTTTTTATATTTATTTGAAAATCAATACTTTACATCAACAAAAGCAAAAATTTTCCATGTAACCATGTAACCATGTAACCATGTAACCATGTAGGCTGATATTTTTTGTAGGAAAATTTTTTTGCAAAATTGGTTGTTGTCAGCAATGGCAAAACCTTAAGTTTTGGGCATTAAAAAACCCTGTTGGCAGCTACAACCAACAGGGCATATATGAACGCACAACAAAAAAAAGTCTAAATCTTTACAAATTCGAATGAATGGAAACAATCGGCATAAGGATCGTTGCCGGCTATAGCATTTACCTTACGGCACGCAGCTTCTATTTTTGGGTAATTGTAATCCAAATTGTCTTTAGCGTATTTAGGACTGGAAAGTGTTTTGAAAATGAAGTATTCAGTGCAATAGTCGTAAAACTTTAAAGGTAACTGGTTGAATGAATGCACCATAGCGAACACATCAACCATTAATTGGCGACGGTTTACTAATATTCTTAACAATGCACCTTCTACACGCGGAACGATGTAATTTTTGCAATCATCAAATATTAAGTTTCCGTTTTGGTAATTCTCAAATAAGAGTTTCCAGCTCTCATCACCATAACGCATAAAGTAAACCTGAGCAATTCCGGTAAAGGTTTTTATCTCATCACTCTTTAAATCAATCACAGGCACATCGTCCCAAGCATCCTCTAAACCGGCATATTGAACTACTAAAGTTCGGCGGTTTTTCATCTGGTCGATTATTTTACGAACCAATGTTGTTTTACCGGTACCATTAATACCGATAAACATGGTTACATCAGTTCGTCGAGAAACTTTAGATTGCTGGTTCGTTATTGGTTGCTTTTTCATTGCTGTTTTTTAACATCATTTGTTGACGGTCTGAAATAGCCTCAGCACCCTTAGGGCCATATAGTGCAACTAAACCAATAATTAATAAAATACCATCGGGGAATTTTTCTAAAATTTTTGCAGCAACAGGGCCGGCATATTGCACCAACTCGTCGCGATCTTCTTTAGATACAGAATATTTTTTTGGATTGTGTGTTAAAGAAACAAAACCTAAAATACCACTTACCAATTTATCAATTAACCAAAGTAATAAAGCAGCTTGTGCCTGGTCAGCAGCATTTAAAGTTATTGGTTCGTCTTTTTGTTTTTCAGTTTCGATTTCCTCATTTAAATTTTTCATGCTCTCACGAAATTTCGAGGTATCGTATTGCTGTGGGTTGGTATCTTTATTTTTAATATAATCATCCAAATCAAAACCCTTAAGTTGGTCGTTTGGTTTATAAATTTCTTCAACACCTTTTTTTCCGGAACCGGATTTATTTAAATCATCGGCATTTAATAATTTCTTTAGCATGATAAATTTTATTATTCGTTTCCTGAAATTGGTTCAACTGGTAATTGTTTAACAATGGTTTCTTGTTGTTGATTTTCTTGTTTTGGTTTTTCCTCAGCAAGTTGTTTTTTAAGAATGCCAAAACCAAAAATTAAATCGAAAGGCAATTCACTTAATTTTCTTGTTGTATTTCCATCAGCATCAACGGCAACAATATATATTTTTACAGTTGTATTAATTGCAACAACATGTAAAGCGATATGATGCTCGTTTTCTTTTAAGTTATTCGATTGAATTTCATTTAAGAATTTTGCAACCTCAGGTTGATACATTTGATTTATCATTGGCCCTGCTTCACTTAATAGTGTCAATGGGTCACCTAATCCGGTTAACATATTCATTTTATCCTTAAGATTTTTTCCATAGTTCTTTAAAAATTCCATTTTTATGATTTGATTTTGTAAGTGTAATAAGTTGTTTTTAATTCAGTTTTTTTAGCAGTGCGAATTATGAATTTATTGTGTTCACTTTGCTTACGGAGTTGCTCCCTTAACCGGAACTTGAATTGCCCGATTTGGGAGCCGGATAGGTTTACTTTGGTTTTCTTAAGGATGATACTATAGATTTGATTTACAGTAAGCTCGTCGCCCTTCTTTTCCAGCAAAATGCTGTAAATCAGGCTTGTAAGGCGACTTCCAAATAAATTATCCATGCCCAAAACTATGCAAATTTTGCTTAAAGGCAAAATTTATTTTGCATTTTTGCAAAACTGCAATATCTTTAAGGCATGAACTACAAAATACTTGACAGTCGGAACGATAGCAAGAACGCTACCAGGTATGATGCACTTATAAGCATCGAGAGCGATGTGCAAGCGCCACAACCTAAAAAAGAACGTGGTTTTTGGGATACACTTTGGAACGGGCCGGATGATGACGATGCTAAAGAAAACGAACCTGAACCGGATAATAAAAATGAGGTGTATGCAATGCGTATTTCATCAACTGAACCAGGTTATGAATTAGATACTTTAGTTAAAGCAGTTGTAGACAAAAAAGATAAATGGAAATACAACGTTGATAAACAACTGTGGTATACAAATATTCCCAATTGTGAAGGTTGGGCATTTATTAAAGCAGAAAAATCAGGTATGCCTTTAGCCGATTATTTTAAACCAGGAAAACGCAAAATCGTTGAAAAAAAATCTGCAAAAAAAGTTGTTGCTAAAAAGGCAGTTGCTAAAAAAACACCTAAAGAAAAACCAGACCCACACATGTTATGAAATACGAATATTTAGCATATATCGGTAAACCTGCAAAAGTTGAAAGTGCAATCGGACAGGCAAATTTTGTTAAAGAAATTTCCTCAGCAGTTCCAATTTGCCCAGGTGATGTTATTCAGTTAGATAAATTGTATTATGTAGAAGTTGTTTTACATAGTAAAGCAAAACCAACACTATTGTTATTAGAAGCTGCAATAGCTTATCAATTTAATCCATCTCCCTGGTTAGTTGATACTACTAAAGGAAATGCACCATCACAAGAAAATAATTTAAATATCATAAAATAATTTACAATGAATCACAGTGATAAATACGTAGCAAGAAATGGCGGCTTTACAATGATTGCCGGACAGGATACCAATACACTTAATGCAAACATTATTGGCTCAGGTCGATATTTTGCAATTGAAGTAATTGAAGCTGCAACTTTTTCAATTTTAGATGATTTTGGGGCAACTGCTTTAGGTAGCGGAACCGCGGGAACAAATTACGGTCAAAACATAACATCATCAGATAGTAATGCAGCCGGTAAACAATTATGGGCAAGTACTGATCGCGGATTTACACGTATTGCTTTAACAGCAGGTATTATTTATGTATATCGTATTTACGATTTTCAAAATTAATTCATGGAAGGTATTCTAAAAGCTGGATATAAATCTGTATTTCCTGCATCAACTTTAAGAGGTGTTGACCCTTCACAAGTTGGCAGTAAAGTATTTTGGTTTAAACCAAATTCACTTTATGTTGATTTAAATGGCAATTTTATTTCGCAATGGGATGATGCTTTTGGATTAGGTCACGATATCTTACAAGCAACTGTTGGAGCACAGCCGTTGTATTTACCATTTACAGGCCCTGTGAGTGGTGGTAATGGAAATTACATGTATTACCCTGGTAATAATAACGGTGAGTATGTTAGCACTCCCGATAGCGCTGCCTTAAGTATTACCGGTGATATAGATATACGTTGTTTATGCGAACCAAACGACTGGCAAACTGGATTAAAAAACTTTGTTTCCAAGTATAGCACTTCTGCCGGCCAACGATCATTTATGTTTTATATCTCTTTAGGAGTATTGACATTTATTTGGAGTGAAAACGGTAGTACACTTCGCACAGCAAGTTCAACTGTGGTGGTTCCATTTACAGGTCAATCTTTAGGGGCTGTGCGTGCATATTTAGATGTTGACAATGGAACCGGCGTATATGAAGTTACTTTTTATACTTCGCCCGATGGTAGTGGATGGACACAATTAGGCAGCTCAGTTTTAGGCACTGTTGTTACCAGTATTTTCGATAGCACTACTAAAGTTGAGGTTGGTAGTCGTGGTAATGGCACATTCGATTGCTTTAACGGTAAAATTTATAACCTTAATATTAGAGATAGTTTTTCCGGTTCGCCTGTTGCAGCGTTTAATCCTGACAAAGGAAATGCTTATAGCAGCACATTTGTTGCAAGAACTGGCGAAACCTGGACACTTACCAACCTTACATCAACATTAAATTTTCATGTGCAGTTGGTTGACCAAGCAATGGTTGTTTTTGATGGCACAAATGATTTTCTTAAGAGTGCACCTTTTACATTTAATCAACCGGCAACCGTTTATTTAATGGTTAAGCAAAATTCCTATACCGCAACCGATTATTTAATTGACGGTAACAATACGAATTTAATGGGCTTAACACAAGGCGCAACAACACCACGTATTCGACAAAATGCAGGTGTAAATGGTACAGAAAATGCCGGATTTGCTTTAAACACATTTAGAATTATTACACTCATTTACAATGGTGCAACATCATTGTGCAAAATAGATAGCACTGGCACATCAGTAACAAGTAATGCCGGCACAAATAATCCTGGCGGTATTAACCTGGGTAGTCGTGGTGATAATTCACGTTGGGGAAATATTACTGTATTGGAATATTTAGGATATAATTCAGTTCACTCATCTGCTTTACAATTATCCATTATCACCGATATGGCAAGAAGGCATAAATACACACTTACTTAAGCAATTAAATGAGAAATCATAACCGCGATATTGAAAAAAAATTGGATTACGGTTGCGCAATTTTGTTTTATTTATTTGCAGCTGCGGGTGTTGTAAGATTAATCATAATGATGTTTGAATAAACTTTAGCATAATGAAAAATTACATTAAACCAAACGGCGAATTTGACCACGAGCAATACTTAGATGATTATGGCAAAAAGTGTCACAGTGAAGTAGTGCAGTTTTTAAATTTTATGAAATTAATTGTTATACTGGCGACTGTAGGTTTTTTATTTATTGTAGCATCAGGTTGTAAAGTAATTCCTTCAGCTCCGGAAGTTCAAACCGAAACCCTTTTATTTAAATCAATACCCGATACAATGACCGCAATTGATGTTTTAACTACCAACACATGGACTGACCCTGAGGGTTTTAACCATATTGGTGGACTTTATCCCGATGGATTAAATGTACCACCTTTAAATCATGCACAAAAAATTCAGAAAGCAAATAACAAACTTGGTGGAACCATTGGTTTCTTAAGTTTGGGCGCTTCCAATTGCATGTATGAAAGTCAGGAATTTGCCAATAAAACATTTCCACCAAATGTAAAATTTATTAATGGGGCTTTAGGTGGAAAAACATTTGAGAAAATATTGGAAAATAATTATTGGTCGTATGTGCATGATCAGGTAACGGCCGCAGGATTAACTACCAATGATGTGCAAGTTATTTTATTTGAAAGCAATTCATTTAACGATTTAATTAAAACTGCAACATTTGTTGAGTGGCGCGATTATTTAGCTGATCAAATGACTTTAATTGCACAGCGCATATTAGTTGAGTTTCCTCGATGCCAAATTGTATATTGTTGTGGCACTACTTATAGTAATTATTTTACTGAAGGTTATAACAAATTTGAGGAACCTTGGAGTTATTATTTGTCATGGGCCGTTAAGGAATTAATTGAGCGCCAAATATCGGGCGACCCTTTGCTTAAAAGCAGTGGCCCTGGTAAAAAATCACCTGTGTTGGCGTGGACTAATCCGAGTTGGAGCGATGGCGCTACAGATAATAGTTTTGGTTTTGATTGGTATTTAAACGACGTATCACCGGCTTATCCTGGTGCAATCGAAAATGGTGTCCATCCATCGATTACAGGCGCTCAGCGCGTAGCAGATTATTGGTATAACTTCTTTAGCACAAATGTTTATACGTTAAACTGGTTCGGGTTATGATGGCAAATAACATTACAGTTTTAGGTGAGCAACGAATTACTTGTAATACAATACCAAGTATTGCATTTGATGATGCCGTTTCTAAAATAATAAATATTATTAATCAAATTTCATACAATGACAAAAACAACTAAAGCAAAAACAGGTGATAAAAAAACACCTGTAGCAAACCAGGTAATAAAAACACCTGTTGTAAAACCGGAAATTAAAACAGCCGCAACAACTACGCCTTTAAAAGATGTAAAGCCGGTTGGACCAAAAATCATTGCTGACCGTAACGAATTTGGCGACTTTTTCGACAACATCATGTCTGAAAAACCTGAAATTAAACTTACCGTTACTGCAAAAGGTAAACAGGTAAGTTTCGTTGTAAGTGCAAGCCTGGAGCTGGGCGAAGTGATGCGCGAAGGAATTAAAAAATTTGACGATATCTAAAGTAATGTGTGTTTTCATGGGATCACCCTGTTATCGAAAGGTAACGGGGTTTTTTTATGCAATTAAATTAAAATTCCTTTAAGGTAGTATAGCAATTATATAGTGTTGTTATTCACGACATTATTTCTTAAGAGCCTTAAGTGATGAAATTTTACAGGCAATTAAAATAATTCAAATGAATAACAAATCTGTATTCAGAAATCAAGGCCGGAGCTCGAGAATGGCTCCAGGTGGAGACCGCGGCGGTCGTCGTGGTGGTCAACGTGGCGGTCGTAGCACACAGTTTGCTCCCGAGTTGACAAATTTTAAAACGCCTGTGGGTGACCGCAGAAGCGCTGTAGCTTTACCGGCTGCGCGCGATGTGAAAGCGTATTTCACAATTACAATTACTGGTAACTCATCACTTGCTGCCGGTTCAACAGTTTATTTATTTGATGCCAACGGTTTAATTTCCGCAATTAACGCTTACACTCAGTCTGTGAACGTTGCAATTGCCGGTACAATTGGAACTACTGCATTCTATACCGCTCAGGTAAAACAGATTGCAAATGAACCTTTAAGTATCGTAGGTTTAAACTACAAATCATCTACATCAGCTCAAAAAACAATTTCGGTTGTTAAAGGCGATTATGATGGTTCGCAGCAAACCGTGGATACGTTAATTCCGTTTAGCGGACAGCGTAACACTCAGTATCAAACTAACCTCTTAACATTCGATGTTAACTGGTTGATTGATGGTGATACTGCACTGAAAATTTTGGTTGATACTTCCGAAACAGTAACCTTAGGTTTCCAAATCGGTGGCGCTATCAACCGCGTTTCGTAATTAATTGCAAATATTCTTAAGAGTAAAAGCAAATGCACGAAACACAGCAATACGAAAATTTATCGAAGGACGATTTCCAACGGTTGTTTAATTTTAAAACCAACCCTGAATTTTGTTTGCACTGGATTGCAAATAACAATCCTAAAGCAGTGATGGCCAATTTTAAAAACGCTGGATTAATCAGTCAAAATCAGGAAACCGCCCCCGATTTAATTTACACTTTATTGCTGTCTTACCTAAATGCAGGTCGATATAAACAGTTGAGAGAATTGATAAGGGTTCCTGTTGATCAACAGGAACCCTCTACCATTTCTCCGGCTATTTTAGAGGCCTTGAATGACTTACAAAGTTCAACCCGAAATGTTGCATAATGAATGATGGACTTTATACCGATTTTGATGCGGATATAGCAAATGAAACCGTAAATTGGTATTATACCAACGAAGGTGAACCACTCGTATTGCCTGACCCTGCGGATTACGAGGAAATGCCATCTCAAACATCGGGCTTAAGTATTTCACTTCCGGAAGGTTGGTGGATTATTTTAATAATCGGTATTCTAATTAATTTATCAATAAACTTAATATTAAATCACAAGAAATGAAAAAACGTGATTGGCAAATTCTCGGCGCTATAGCTGTAATTATTTTTGTGCTGTATATGATATTCGGCCGCAAAAAAACAAGCAGCCCTGGTGTTATTTCTGACCGCCCTGTTAAGGACGCAACGATTGACCCAAACCAAACTGATGCGAATGGCAAACCTTTAAAAAAGTAAGCCATGACCTTCACTAAGCGACAAAAAATAATTATTACGGTTGTGGTATTAATTGCCCTGGGTGTGCTGTGGTATTTTATGAATAAACCGGCAACGGAACCCACTACAGCAACTGCAACAAATGCAGGTGATCCCAAAGCCGATAACGTAGGCGCAAATCAACAATAATGGTATTATTTATTGTATTTATAATTGGTTGTATTGCCGGATGGTTAGCCTGCAAAGGTTGGCAGGAAAGCAGCCTTAATTTATCTAATTATTTAGAATGAAAATCGACAAAAAATATTACAAGCATATTGCTGTTGGATTATTGCTGTTGGTTTTAGTTCTTTTCATAGCCGGTGGAGCAAAGGGAAGTAAACAACAATGGGATTATGTTCCCCTTCCACTCGATGGCGTAGATGGTGTATAAAAATGAAACTGAATATTAGTAAAAAACAACAATACCAAATGCTGGCAATTTTGCTCGCATTATTGATTTTATGGGGTGTCTATAAATTCGGGTATAGTGCATTCAGTTCTCAAAAAAAATACGATAGTGGTGATGATGATGGTAACGATGGTGCAAATTTAAGCGCTACATTTTCAGCAGAAAATACAGCACGCAGCGTTTACACAAGTTTGGATGGCGGAACGGATTACGAGGTGTTTATGGACACAATGAATATGCTCTTAGCATTATCAAACGACGAATTGGTAGCAACACACAACGAATATATTTCTCTTTATGCTAAAACTGAATGGCCTACTTTACGGTCAAACATTATGGCTGAGGATTTAAGTAACTGGTATTATCAATATCCACTTTCCGGATTATGGAAAGTTGATGCCGGCGAAGAGGCGCGCGACCAGGTAATTTACAGAATGGATCAACTTAATTTATCATAAATCTAAATTTCAAAAAATGAAAAAAGAACACGGTTATACAGCACTCATCGTATTGCTTGTTTTGGTATTATTTACCTATGTTATTGCTCCACAAATTGATAAAGCAATGAGCGCAAACGCTCCGGCTCCATTAGCTGATGCTGCTGTTTAAAAACAATCAGTAAATGGCAAGTTTCAATACATATTCAGGCAAGTTGCTCGAAGCTGAGGGCGGTTACCAGGCAAACCCTGCCGACAGTGGTAATTACAACAGCTTAGGGCAACTTGTTGGTACTAATCGCGGTATTTCAGCGCCGGTTTACGAAGATTGGATTGGCAGACCGCCTTCAGTAACTGACATGAAAAATATCAGTTTAGATACTGCACTGGATATTTATGAAAACAATTATTGGAATGTTTTAGGTTGCGACGAAATGACATCTCAATTTGTTGCAGAAATTGTTTGTGATCACGGAGTTAATGCAGGGCCATCACGCGCCGGTAGAATAATTCAAACTTGTTGCAATATTTTAGGCAGTAGTTTAATTGTTGACGGTGTGATTGGCCCGAAAACAATTAGTGCAATTAATGCCACAAATGCAGCTGCTTTAAACGATAGTTTTAAACAAGCGCGCATTTATTATTACGATTACATTTGCGCCTATTTTGAAAATGTGCCGGCAGATTGGGAAGCCTTATTTAAATCATGGGGCGTTGGCAATTCAACCGGCAATCGCGTATTTTATAACGGTTGGATGAATCGGGTTAATACATTCCCCTGGTTAAGTGGTGAAAATGGTGGAACTGTAGCTGCTGAGGTAGCTGCTGCAAATCCGGTTTCAATCAATTTTGACATAAAAAAAAAGTTACGACGCAATACGCGATTTACGCGCTCCTAACAGTATCAATTATCATTCTGATTTACTTAAACTTTTACAATAAAAAATGGAAATTCTCGATAGCGTAAATAATGCCCTTAACGATGGTGTTTCGTTGTATGTTGGCATGACCAATGACCAATACATTTACCTGGCAATTGCTTTGTTTGTTGGAATTTTCCTTGCCATCGTTGCCGGTGGTATTGTTGTTAAATTAATTGGTGTAAAATAATTTATTATGTGGATTAAAGTTGATGACCCCAAAGTTTTAAACAGCGCCGATTTGGAAACCCAAAACGCGAGTTTAACATTTACCAATACTAAAGGTGAGGTGATTTTTACCGGTGACGGTGTTGTGGGTGAATTACGCAACCTGGGTTACATAAAAGATAAAAATCAATTAATACCAACTGAGGCAGTATTTATTGGCGTTGCTGTTTTATTACTGTTGATGTTAATTTTTAAATCAATGACAATTAAAAAATGAAAATCACTAATCAACAAATGGGTGTTATCGGTTTAGTTATATCCGTTCTGTCGTTGGGTGTGTACATATATTTTGAAATAAATAATAATTCAAAAAACAAAGATCATGGTAACCTATATTCCAGAAGAAAATAACGGTTTTTTTGGTGCAAACGGTTTCGACCTTTCCGATGTTGGCACAATTGCCGATATCGGTTTTGGTATTACTGATGCACTGGGCTTAACCAATAGTGACGATACGCAGGATTATGAAGATATTGGCGATGGAAATTACGAACCGGTGCAACAAGATTACACCATGTATTACGTAATTGGCGGTGTGTTATTACTGGTAGTAATACTTTTAATTCTTTATGTTGCTAAAAAACGCAAAAAGAAATAAATGGATCCGGTTTCAGCAATAGCAAATGCGGTTAGTGGTGTTTTTGCTGAGGTAGGAACTTGGTTTACTACTTCACAAGAGCAACAATCGTTTGACCTTCAGGGCCAGGCGCTCGATACGCAATTAGCTATTTCTAATAACCAGTTAGCGGCCGCATCATTGGGCGAAACTTTTACTGAAGGCGAACAACAGGAATTATTAATGTATGGCGGCATTGCTTTGTTATTAATTATTGTAATTGCCATAATCATTTTAATGTTAAAATAATGAATAAGAAAACGAAAATTGCAATCGGTGTTGGTGTAGGTGTTCTTACCTTACTCGCTATCTGGTATTATTTTTTATACAGCCCACAAAGTGAAGGCGTTTATACCGATGCAAATGGCATAACTTATTATCCCGATGGTTCGTATACTTATATTGATGATGACAGTATTGTAACAGTAAATCCGGATGGCAGCGTGCATATTAGCGGCCCTGGTGGAACTACAGTGCAATCCATCGAGGATATTGATTTTGATTTACCTGGAACCGGCACAAAATTCTAATGAAAAAAAACACCAAAATATTAATCTTATTTTCTGCATTGGTTGGCCTGGCGCTTGCCGGTTATTATTTCTTTTTTTACAAGAAAACCGCTTACCAAATTGCAGCCGATTTAGGTTTATATACCGGTGATGATTTATTGGATAATTGCCTCGATGACATGATAGCTACAGCACTTTCCAGTGGTGGCGTTATTGCAACAGGTAATTTAGATTGGGAGTTGAACGATGCCCTAAACCGTTATAAAAATCCTGCAATGCTTCCGGAAGATTACTGGCGTATTGATGGTCAGGTTTTTCCATGTGGTGCATTACTGGCGGCAATCGATACAACACATGATTTTAAAAATGAGGAAGTTGCAAATTCCGGTGACTTGTATATCCCGCAAAATTCATTAAATATTTTGTGGTCACAGTTTAATAAAACAAAATCTTCTTACGAAACAACCCACTAAATATGAGTGTAACAGCAAGCGCAAAAAAATCGCAAACATGGAACGAGAAAGTACCAATGGTATTAAAGGATTTTGGTCTGTTGGGATTTTGTATTTATGTGCTGTGGGCTGATAACGATAAAAATAAAGCTGCTATACAACAAATTCAGGAAAAACAATATCGTTTTGAATTGGTGCAAAATAACCTTGTTGAGGAAATGGAAGATATCCAGGAGCAAAGCGAAAAGCAAACCATCATCATTGAAAAAATACTCGACCGTGTCGAAGAAAATAAATAAATACCATGACAAAAAACCAAATCATTATTACGGTATTATTAGTTGTGATTGTAATCATTCTTTTTTTACCGCCATTGCCTTTGCCGGCTTTACCACAATAAATTTTTGTAAATGAAAAAAGGAACTAAAACCGTTATGATACTCATAGTAGTTGTTGCCATTGTGGTAGCGATTTACTTGTGGTATTCACAGTATGTTGCACAAGTAAAGGCTGATGATGCAACAGCCGGCCTCGACAATAGTATGTACGATGGCGACGATGTAATGTTTGATAACGCCGACGCTTATGGATTCGGATTTTAATAATACAATTATGGATATTAAGGAATTTGATCAACCCACTTTAGGTTTCGACTGGACAGCAATTATTGTTGAAGCAATGGTAAACTTCTTTACCATGGTACTTGCAATTGTAGTTGGATTGTTACTCGTTAAGCAATTAACGCACAGCAAATAAATGACCTCAGGTGATGTAATAAAGACTCAGGGCAGCGCGGTTTTTCCGTTGGTGTTACATCATGGTGTTGTGTTACAGGATGGCTCCAATACGTTCGTAATGCACAACACGCCCGATAAAGGTGGAGCGGTAATTGAACCACTACCCAGTTTCTTAGAAACGCGTCGTATTGTTTCGATTACCCCCTCACATTTAAACAACCTTTCCAATACTGAATTAATCAACCGTTTCAAAACCTCTGCAGGCCGGTTTGATTTAATCAGTTACAATTGTGAACATTTCGTGGAGCGGATGTTGGGCCGCAAAATTCAATCAACGCAGTTAGTGTTTTGGGCCGTTGTGATCCTGGTAATTACTTTTGCGTTGCTGTGGATGGTTGTTAGAAAATTACGATGAAATTAATATCTTTACATCCCGTAAACTTAACTTACTAAATATCCGAAAGGGTAATCAAGCAAGTAAAAAAAGCCGACTGTAAAAAGTCGGCTTTTTAATTTTATGCCTGGGCTACAGGTTTTTCCATTTCCTTCAGCTTTTTCATGCGCTGAAATTCCTGAAATTCTCGCAATAGCGCCTCATGCTCAGCCCGGGCCTTACGCTTAATATCTTTCATCAATTTTGTTTCCTCATCGTCGTTTTCATCATCAACAACGGGTTGCTCCTCACAAAAGCGCAAATAACTTTCGTTTAGCACAAACCGGAAATACAGCAATTCCTTCAGTGCCGGCAGTGCATCCTTTTGTTTTGGGGACACATCGATGATAATTTGTGCAATAACATCTAAAGCCAGGTCGAGTTCCGGCCAGTTGTCATTTTCGAAATAAGATTGTAAACCCTCGAATTGGTAGGCCATACTGGCCTCAAGTTTTGCGCGGTCGGCTGCATCGAGCTCTAACGCGGTAGGTAATGTTACCATAATACTAAAATTAAAAAATGCCCTGCTTTAGTGTTACTCGGCACGTAAACGAGCCGTGGCGCCTTTCGGACATCCAACACATGACAGGACAGATTTTTAAGATTTTTCAATGTTTACGTTTTAGTTCTGCAAAACTCATGCCCTTAAAGCAAAATGTGTATTGCAATATTTTTTCCTTTAAGCAAAAATTTGGCATTATTGCAAAAATGATATACTTTTAAGGCTTAAATCAATTCATTTAAAACAAAAAACTTATGCGATTCTCTCAAATGCAAAGTATTGACACAATTGGAACTGCAACGGTTACGATTGACGGTAAAACCTACCAGGGTGGATTATACCCAAACGGTTCAAATGATGCCCCTGAGGCACATAAAAAAGCCTTAGCTGACACTGTAGCCAAAATTAAACCGCGCAAACGCAATAGCATTGTGTTCGTTGGTTTGGGTGCAAGTAATACAGCAATCGAAATGCAGGCCCTTATGTTGGCTGCAAATGGCAATGAGCGTATTAACGATGATGTGGATTTGGTGAATTGCTGTAAAGGTGGTATTTCGTTGAGTAAAATTAACGATGTTCACGGTCGTTACACTTATCAGTACATTCCGGCAGCGCTCGTAAAAGAAGGTTACGACACAGCAGACCCACAAGTGGGATGGTTGAAAACAGACGAACTGGTTTTGCCGGTTGAAACTGATTTTGAGCAATATTTAACCATTGTGGTAAGCGGTTACATTAATGCCCTGCAGAACTTAAAAAAGGCATTGCCAAATTTAAAGTTGCTGTATTTAACCAGTCGCCACACCACCCGTTACGTTACCATTCCTGACCTGGATAAACATAAAGAACCGCGTGCATTTTTCTCACAGTTCGTAATTAAGAAATTGATTGAGATGCAAATTGCCGGTGAACCATCGCTGGCGTTCTCAGGTCCGGACAAAAAGGTGCCATTAATCACCTGGGGGCCGTTGTTTTATTCAGATGGTGCTATAGACAATACATTCGGCCACAACTGGACTGAGGACGACGTAAAACCAACAGACCATTTGCACCCATCATCAACCGGCGCGTATAAAACTGCAAATTACCTGCTTAACTTTTTGTTGACAGATGAGTTTGCCTCTAAATGGTTTGCTAAACAATAATTCTTAACCCGTTACATGTAGCCATGTAACCAATGTAGCTTATTTAAAAATTATGAAAAATAATATCACACCGGAAATTGCAATCTTATTGGCCTTTGCAATTCAGGAAAGCGGCCAGGCCATTATCAGTGAAGTTGTTGCTGAATCGCAAAAACTTACCGAACCGGTAACACAGCAACAGGCTTTATTGTCCGGATTACAAATTGTTGCAAAATCTACCACAAACGAACACCTGAAGGAACTTGCTGAGGCAATAGCCGACCTGGTTGTTGTTGATGAGGGGGAAAATGCTGTGGATGATTTTAAAACAGTAATTAACGTTATCCTCGATGCTGCGAAAGCTGCAAAAGAGGCGCGTAAAACTGCTAAAGAAGATTGATGTTTTAATGGTTGCTAAAATATTTGGGTTTTCAAATGTGGCCTCGCTGATGCAAATTGGCGGGGTTTTTTATTTGTCAAAACTTAAGTTTGCAGCTTATTTGCTTAAAGGCAAAAATTTGTTATATTTGCCAAATCAAAACTCTCAATTATGAATACCGGTTGGAATAGACACGAAAAAATTTACGCAGTTGCAATGGTTGTTTTATTAGTCATTTATGCAGCAGCTTCTTACCTCGATTACCTGGAACGTAAAAAAATAAACCTTGCAAAAGTTGCTGAGCATGAGGCCACAACGCGCGCGCTCGATGGTGTTGCAACGTATGTTGATCAACAAGTGCGATTAAGCATGGAGCAACGCAGAAACGGTAACTGGTTTACCCGTTTGATTAGCGAAAAAAGCAAATAAATTTTTGCATCATAGTTTGTAGTTTTCGGGCAAAACCCGTCGCGCTTAACCTCATCTGCATTTACCTCAATTGGCATAGCCGGAAAGTCATTTGTAAAGTCATAGCCGATTGTGCGGCCGATTGTCCGGATAATATCCCATGCCAAATCATCTTTTGCATAATAATTTCTTAAGGTTTGCGTAGTTACACCAAGTGCACCCGCGACCTTAGATTTCTTTTCATTACTGGCTTCCACCCGTTGCTTAACGAGTTCGCCACGATGTATGTTTTTGTTGCTTTTCCCCATAAATGCAAAGTTGAGATGCCTTAAGGAAAAAATATTTTGCAAAATCTTTGCATTTTTGCAAAACCTTTGTATTTTTGCCAAATCATAACCGATTTAAGCAAATCAAATAACATTCCAAATGTCACAAATCGCAGAAAAAACTAACAAAATTGCACTACACATCCACTTTAAAGCTGGTAAAGATAGTGTGACCGTTCAAAGCATTATCGATGCCATCCGTGAAAAGACCGGTTGGACCAAAAACAAGTGTACACATGTGCTAAACAACAACGCAACACCTTCTATTTCTGAGCGAATCGTAATTGCTCAGGTACTAGGTTTAAGCGACGTTGACGAATTAGATCAGCTCCCTAAATAAATAATTCCAGTTATAACGGGGTGTCCGGAAACGGCCCCCTTTAAAAAAGCACAATTATGAATATATCCAAATCAATCGCAATCGCAATTAGAACACTCGAATTTAACATTGCAATGTTGAACGGTGGTATTGATTACCTCGAAAAAGAGGGATTGAGCAAACGCGCTAAAAAATTAAAAACCCATCGCGACGAGTTGCAGTTGGAATTACGCCAGTTAAAAGGTCAACAAATCAGTTCACTAATTCCGGCTGTGAAATATGAAAGTAATTAACTACAAAGAACTTTTGTTGACCCTTGAGCAACGATTTTCAGTTTATCATCTGTTGTTGCTTAAATTGACTAAAAGTGAATGGTTCGAGTTCCCAACGCTTTGTGTATCACTTTCACACATCATAAAATTTGAATACCCAATCCAATACAAAGATTGGACGTTACCGGATTTCATTTTTGGATTAATGGAGCAACTGCCTGAACTAAAAAACCAAAAGCCTGAAGGCGTTTTACCTGGATCGTATTGGTGGCCAATACATGATACTGAAAGTCGTGTCGATGCAGTGCGCGAAGCAATTAAAGAATGTCAATATTTATTATACAATAACGCTGCTGTCAGCTAATAAAAACAATAAAATCACATGAATATTTTTAAAAATTATAAAAAAAGAATTATGACAACAAAAATTGAAATTAAATCAATCCTGGGTGATGTAATTTTCACATGGGAAAAAGAAGGTAACACAATTAAAGAAACGGTAATTGAGTTTCTAAAATCAAAGTCAGGAGCGCTAATCGACGGTGTTGATTTATCAGGCTTAGATTTGAGCGGGATAAGCTTTGACAACAGTAGCTTTTACAACAGTAGCTTTTACAACAGTAGCTTTGACAACAGTAGCTTTTACAACAGTAGCTTTGACAACAGTAGCTTTGACAACAGTCGCTTTGACAACAGTAGCTTTGACAACAGTAGCTTTGACAACAGTAGCTTTGACAA
>ERZ650304.400-NODE-400-length-23817-cov-5.145274_pt1 | contig 23817 bp, 28 predicted proteins | sample MGYA00376240_ERZ650304 | MGnify/ENA primary metagenome ERZ650304 (study PRJEB26733, sample SAMN07839271) | wastewater metagenome | biome: small river; feature: stream; material: water | place: USA: North Carolina | collected 2016-03-01 ... | reverse complement strand
AGAAGAATACCATGTCAAACGTCATGAAGTCCTATGTGGAGCGTAACGAAGGCAAGCCGATGCGCAAGTACAAGATCACGAAGCGCGGCGCCAAGCATACGCGTGCCGAAGGCGGCAGCGAAGAGCGCGCAGCGATCGTCGTGTACGGCGCTCCCGATCCGGGCAATCAGTTCTCGATCGTCAGCGAGATCGTCCTGACGGACGACGACGCGAAGAAGCTGCAGACCGTGCTCGGCCTTGTGCCGATCCTCGACGGCAGCAGCAAGAATGTCCCTGTGGCCGCTACTGTCGAGCGCGACGAGGATGCCGTGCGCATTCCCGCCGACTGGGCCGAGCTGTCCAGCGACACGCGCAAGGAGCTCGCCTCGAAGCTGACTGGCGAAGAAGTCAAGTCGGTGAAGAAGGCCGACGCGATCATCTCGGAGCATCTCCGTGGCGCTGGCAACACCGACAGCGAGTGAGGTTCGCCTCACGATCACGACGACACTGAGCGATGAGGCCATTGCTCAGTTCGTCAGTGATGCCGTGTTGATGGCTGAGCCGTGCTCGACCATCCCCACGTTCTCCGAAGCGAAGCAGAAGGCGATCATCCGCTTTCTTGCTGCGCACCTCATCTCCATGAACGATGCATCCGCGCGCAAGACGTCGGAGAGCATCGGTGATGCATCGGAGAGCTTCTCGACCCCGGTTCTTGGCAGCAACCTGCGCGGCACGACGTACGGCCAGCAGGCTATCGCCCTTGACTCGTCGGGCTGCCTCTCGAACATCGGCAAGACGCCTGCCATCTTCAAGGTGCTGTGATGGACTTCTCCACTAAGCTGCATCATTCGCTGACGTACTGGCCTCCCGGGGCCTTGAACAACTACGGCCGCAGCGATGTCGAAGCAGCCCCTGTGGAGATCACATGCCGGTGGCAGGACGTTGCAGAGCTGTACCGCGACGCGCAAGGCAATGAGCAGGTCTCGCGCGCGGTCATCTACACACTCGATCAGCTCGCCATCGGCGGGTGGGTCGTGTACGGCAACGCAGGGGTGGGGGTGGTGTCTGATCCGAGGACCGTCACAGGTGCCGAGGAGATCAGGCAAATCGGGACATCTCCATCCCTGCGGGCTTCACAAGTCCTCTACAAGGTGATGGTATGAGCAGCGCTGCACACGCAATTGCTGACTTCCTCAACACGCGAGGCTACGCGTCGTTCCAGACGTCCACAGGCTGGCGCCTGAGCATCTCGTCTGAACCCGTCGAGCCGCCGAACGCCGTCACTGTGTACGACACGGGCGGCACCGAGTGGGATACCGATCAGCTCGACATCACGACGCACAGCATCCAGGTGCGCGTGCGTGCGGTGAACTACATCGACGCATGCGCCAAGTGCAATGACATCGCTCAGGCTCTGAAGCGCGCGTCCTTCACGTACATGGGCGTCAACTACTTCTCGGTCCGGCAGATGGGCGGGCTTCAGCACATCGGCTTCAACGACCAGAACCGGACGCTGATCACGATGAACTTCGATTGCTTGGTGCAGGAGATCGAGTGATGTTCGAGGGAATGAGCGCAGTGCTCAACAACTTGAACCGACAGATCTCCCGTGTGAAGGGCAATCGCATGGCGGGCTTGATGGCTGCAGGACTTCTTGTGCAGCGTCGCTCGCAGCAGAAAGTTCCTGTGCAGTACGGCAAGCTTCGCGCGAGCGCGTACACTCGCAAGGAAACCGAGGACTCTGTCGTCGTCGGGTATAGCGCTGTCTATGCGCGTCGTGTGCATGAGAACTTGGAGCAGAAGCTGAAGGGCCAGCCGCGTAAGTCGGGCATCGGTGTCTACTGGGGACCCGAAGGCGAGCCGAAGTATCTCGAGAAGGCCTTCCGACGTTCAAGGTCGGAGATCGTCTCGATTGTCCGTAGCTACACACTCATTGGGAGATAACCATGTCCGCAGCAGTTGGACGCGACGTTACGGTGACCTGGAAGGGCACCGCCATCAAGGGTCTGCGTGAGAAGAAGATCAATCACAATGATGAGCCGATCGACATCACGACGAGCGAAGATGCCGGCGTGCAGGTTCTGCTCAACGCCAGCGGCCAGGACAGCATCGAGCTGTCGCTCACCGGCGTGACGAAGGACGACCAGCTGAAGGCCGACTGGTTCGCCGGCGGCTCGTCGCGTCAGGGCGCGCTTGTTGTGACGTACCCGAACGGCGCCACGCTGTCCGGTACGTTCCAGCTCAGCGGCTTCAAGGAAGGCGTCCCCTACAAGGAAGCCATTACCTTCGAGTGCACGATGAAGTCCACCGGCGCATTCGTCTTCACCCCGGGATCCTAAGCCATGACCAGCATCTTCGACCCGATTGAGATCCGCTGGAAAGGCAAGGAAGTCAATATCCCGGCCAACCGTGTGCTTCGTGCAATTGCGGCGATTGAAGAGATCCTGCCCCTCGACCAAGTGGTCAAGATGGCGATGACGGGTCACGTTCATCTCGCTAAGTGTTCGATGGCCTACGGAGCTGTGTTGCGTTACGCAGGCGTCGAGGTCACCGACGAAGAGGTCTATGCCCGCTTCGTCGGTGTTCCAACCGATGCTCCGCAGATGGTGCGCACGCTGCAGGCGCTCCTCATGATGATGCTTCCGCGCGACATGAAGGAGGCCAGCGCAGGCGCGCCCTCGGGAAAGGCACCACGCCGAAGGGCTTCCGCTTCGTCAAAGAAAGCTGGAAAGTCACAGTCGGGCGAGGCAAGCTCTCAAACGCAGATTTCTGGAGCCTAACGCCAGAAGAACTCCTCTGGTGGTTCGAGGCAAACAAACCCGCGAAAGACTATGCGGGTATGTCAGAAGCAGAAGTTGCCGAGCGTTACAACTCACTGTATGGAGACGACGATGACTGATGTTGCAATCACTGCTGCGAACGTGGCCGAGGGCACGGGTGCGCAGCTTGGGTACGGTAAGGCCGGCGCCGCGATTACCGCCGGGCAGTCCCTCTACATCGATGCGGCTGACAGCAACAAGTTGAAGCTCGCGGACAGCGACGGGGCTGCGGCCCTGCGTGAGTGCGTGGGCATCGCGCTGAACAGCTGTGCCAGCGGCCAGCGTGTGACGTATCAGAAGGGCGGCGAGATCACGATCGGGGGCACTGTTGTCCCCGGGAAGGTCTACGTGCTCAGCGACACTCCCGGCGGCATCATGCCTGTGGAAGACCTGGAGACGGGCGACTACACGAGCATCATCGGCGTTGGCAAGAGTTCCTCTGTCATCGTGCTGCATCTGTTCAATAGCGGATGCGTGAACTAACTCTAAGGAGCCGCTGATATGTCCGACAGTGCTTCACTCGGTGATCTCTTCGTCCGTATCAGCGGCAACGTAGACGGACTGATGTCGGCCACGCAGAAGACGAATAACGCCCTCGATCAGATGAACGCGGGCGGGAGTCGCCTCGTTTCTGGCATGACAACCACGACCGCGGTTGTCGCTGGCCTGTTCGTCGTCATGGCGCGCGGCATCGCGTCCGCGCTCGACGGCGTGATTGACAAGTTCGTCGAGACCGGCAAGACTGCGCAACAGCTCGGCCTAACTGTGGAGGAACTGAGCAAGCTGCAGTACGCAGCGCGCAACGCTGGCGTCTCCACAGCCGAACTCACGTCGGGCTTCAAGGATTTTGCAAAGCAGGCCGGTGAGATCCGTAGCGGTCTCGAGCCGATGGATAACTTCCAGCTGTCGCTTGCTCGCCTCGGCATCACGTTCAATCAGCTGAAGGGCGGACGTCCCACGGAGCTGTTGCTCGAGATCGCTGACAAGTTCTCCCGCATGGAAGACGGCGTGCGCAAGACGCGTGCGGCCATCGACCTCTTCGGCAAGAGCGGCAGCGAGATGATCGCGTTCCTCAATCAGGGACGCTCCGGCATTCAAGGATACATGAACGAACTCGAGGGTCTCGGGGACGTCATGGACAAGAGCGCGACAGACAAAGCGCTCGCATTCCGACGCACGCTCGACACGATCAACGATGCTTTCGAGCGCGTCATGAAGCGGCTCGTCGCTGAGTTTCTTCCCGTGATGGATAGTCTGGCGCAGCAGTTCGCCTCCGCAGTGAAGAATACGCAGAGCATGTCGCTCGCGATGGAAGGCCTGCGCGTCGTGTTCAATGTGTTCATCGGCGCTGGGCAGGCCGTGATCGGCGTTATCAAGGGCATCGTCGAAGGCATCGGCGGCGCCGCGCGATTGCTGAAGGCGATTGCGACAGGCGACTGGAAAGCCGCCATGGACGCCTATCGGGACACGACGACACAAGCCTTTGGCAGTATGTTCGAGGGCGTCATTGGCGGCATCAAGACGATGGTCGGCGTAACGGGTGCCGAGCTCGGCAAGTGGGAGACGCAAGTCGTCACTGCATCCGACGCCGTGAAGAAGGACTTCAAACAGCTCGAGATCACAGCACGTGCCGCCGCTGAGGCGCAGGCCGAAGCCCGCCGTCGTCTCGTCGAGGGGCTTATCCTCACGCCGGGTCCCACTGTGTTTGCGGTTCAGGAGATCGAGCGCGCGTTCGCCAAGGGCAAGATCACGCTCAACGAGTACACGACTGCGATGGATAAGGCGCTCGGCAACGAGCGGCAGTTCCAGCTGTTGCAGCTTGACGAGACGATGAGCCGCGTTTCTTCAAGCATGCAGGACAAGATCAAGGCGCTCGGCGAGGCGTGGAAGTCGGGTGCGATCGGACAGGCTCAGTACGGTCGAGCGATGCGCGAAGTCGAGCAGCAGAACCGCGATCAGATGCTGGAGACCGCATCGATGGCGGCATCCACGATCAGCTCTGTCTTCAAGAACAACAAGGGCGCAGCGATTGCGTCGGCGATCATCAACACTGCGGTCGGCATCACGAAGGCTCTTGCGCAGGGCGGCATGTGGGGCTGGGCGCAGGCGGCGTTGATCGGTGCGGCGGGTGCTGCGCAGGTTGCGGCGATCACGAGCACAAACGAGGATGGTTCCGGCGGCGGTGTGTCATCCGTGCAGCAGGCCCCCGCGCAGCAGCAGGAAGCGCCGCAGGAGAACCGGAGCCTGTTCGTGAAGGGCTTCAACAAGAATGAGTTCTTCGATGGTGAGACCGTTGCGAACCTCGCGCGCGGCCTCATCGACTATCAACGCGATGGCGGAACGGTGGTGATCAAATGACAGCAGTCGTCGTCTCCACAAACTTCACGCTGGTCGTAGGCTACGGCGACTCCAACAGTCCGCTCATCGGCTACGACAACAAAGTCACCGAATCGAACATCGCGGCGACTGACAGCGCATCGGGATATCCGGTCACGAACCTCGGCAACGTCTCGACGGCTGAGGAATGGCGCGCGAACAGCACTGGCGTCAAGTATCTGACATGCACGATGTCGGGCGAGAGCGTCGACTACGTCGGCGTCGCGAAGCACAACTTCGGCAGCGCCGGCATCGCAGTCTCTGTTGAGACGTACGACGGCAGCGTGTGGACCGAAGTCTGCGAGGCGGTGTTCCTGCCGGACGATGCGCCTGTGATCTTCCGCTTCGACGAAGATGCCCCTGTGGGTGTTCGCCTGAAGCTCGCCGCGGGCTCCTCGGCACCGCGTTGCGCGATCATGTACGTTGGTCTGCTGTTGAAGCTGCAGCGCAATCTGTACGTCGGCCACACGCCGATCAACCTTGCGTCTGATCCGACGGTTATCACCGGCATGAGCGAAGAGGCGAACTTCCTTGGTCGCGTGACGACGGGCCGCAGCGCCGGCACGACCATCGCTCTGCAGAACCTCACGCCAGGGTGGTACCGCACTTACATGAAGCCGTTTCTTCGGGCTGCGGAGACGACGCCGTTCTTCTTTGCGTGGCGCCCACAGGGGTACCCGCGCGAGGTCGGCTTTACGTGGATCGCCGGCAAGATGCCTGTGCCGCAGAACCAACGTCCTAACGGCATGATGAAGATTGACCTCAGTCTGCGGGGGATCATCTCGTGAGAGGCCAGGCACTCACCTACGTTGAGATCGACGTAGACTACTGCGCCAACGTGTACGGAACGTCTCCGTGCACCGCGGCGTTGGGCGTTACGGGCGAGAAGAAGTGCTTCAACTCGCTGAAGACGTGCCAGGACCGCGGTAACTTCCGAAACTCGCCCGTCACGTTGCGCTTCGCGATCGACTGCGACTACCTGCCGAAGAGCATCGATGTCATTGCTCCGACGGTCACCAACGTCGCATTCACGCCCGCTGCAGTGTCGCTAGGTGAAGACCTCGGCGTGCGCGCGTCGGTGACTGTGATCTTCAAGGACCATCCGTCCGGCGACGCCTCGACAGGGCTGGACAAGTACTACGCCGATCGCGCCTACAAGCCGTTCGATCAAGGGACGTTCTGGGGCAAGTTCCGCGCACGTCATCCGTACCTTCGTGGCCGCTCGCTGCGTTGGGTCATGGGCTTTGTCGGACAGTCGCTGTCAGAGATGGAGACACGCCACTACATCATCGACAGCTTCAACGGCCCGACGCCTGACGGTCGCTTCACGATCGTAGCGAAGGATCTTCTGAAGCTCGCGGACGATGATCGCGCTCAGGCGCCGTTCTTGTCGAATGGCTCATTGCTGGCGGATATCACCAACGTCGCCACGTCGATGACTGTCACGCCTGATGGCGTTGGCGCTGAGTATCGCACGAGCGGCTACGTCGCGATCGGCGGCAAGGAGATTGTGTCGTACACGCGTAACGCGGGCGGCGTTGATGCCGACGCGCTCCTTGTGTGCCACTTCGACGGCACGAACAATGCGACGAGCACGACTGATAGTTCCTCCGGCGCGCGTACGATCACAGCCAATGGCAACGTCAAGCTGAGCACGACAGACAAGAAGTTCGGCACAGCGTCTGCGAACTTCGACGGCACGGGGGACTTCTGGTCACTCGCGGACAATGCTGTGTGGACGTTCGCCGGAGACTTCACGTTCGACGCATGGGCGAAGTGCACGACGCTTGCGTCAGCGCGCACGCTGTTCTGTCACTCGAACGGCAACCTTACTGATATGCACCGGCTGTACGTCACGACGACAGGCGCGCTCGCGTACGAGATGAAGAGTGCTGGCGTGTCGCTCATCAGCCTGCAGACGGATGACGGCGTGATAACCGCCGCGACGTGGCAGCACCTTGCGGTCGTTCGATACGGCAGCGCGTTCTACCTGTTTGTGGACGGCTACGTTCGCGCTACGGCTTTCTACAGCGGCGCCCTGCCAAACTACACTGGGACGATGAAGATCGGCATCAGCGGCGACGGATCGGCCGACGCGATGCTCGGCTACATCGATGAGGCGCGCATCTCGAAGGTCGCACGTTGGATCGCCGACTTCTTCACGTACGGCATTGCGTACGACAGCGGCGATCCCGACGTGTTCACGATCACGCGCGCGCAGTACAATACGACGGCGATCGCCGCGAAGGCCGAAGACCTTGTGCAGCAGTGCCTGATCTTCACAGGCCAGGATCCCGCGGACATCATGTACGAGCTCCTCGTTCGCTACGCGCGTATGCCGCGAGAGTACCTGCCCCTGGCCGACTGGCAGGCTGAGAGCTCGGCGTACCTGTCGCGCGTCTACACCACGTGCATCGCCCAACCTGTGGGCGTCAGCACACTGATGAGCGAGCTGATCCAGCAGACCGCATCGGCAATGTGGTGGAGCGACCTGTCGCAAACGCTGCGCTGGCAGGTACTGCGTACGATCTCCACAGATGTGGACACATACACTTACGACAACATTCTCGAGCGCACGTTGTCGGCCTCTGAGCAGCCCAACACTCGAGTGTCTCAGTGCTACGTGTTCTACGGCCAGCGCAATCCGCTCGAGCCCCTCGAGAACGAAACGAACTATCGCTCGGCCCAGTTGCAGGTTGCGCTGCAGGAGGAAAGTGATTACGGTTCGGCGGTCATCAAGAAGATCTACAGCCGATGGATCCCGCAATTCGGTGCGACGATCGCAGAACGCATCACTGACATCGTTCTCGGCCGATACAAGAACCCGCCGCGCTCATTCTCGTTCGAGGTGTTCCGTCGTCAGAATGGCGTGACCCCGCAGCTCGGCGGCGGCTACAATTTGTTGGCGCATTCGTTGCAGACTGATGAAGGCGCAGCGGACAGCGTGCCGATCCAGATCACTCGCGTCAAGCCGAGCAACGAGAAGTTTGTCGTCGAAGCGCAGGAGGCGATCTTTGCGTCTGATGCGGTGATCGATTTAAATAATCGCGTGATCACGATCGACGCAGACACATACGACTTCAATCTTCGCACGATCCACGACACGCTCTATCCGGTGATCACGGACCCGACCGGCATCACGCTCAAGGTCTACATCAACAGCGGCATCACCGTCGGCGCGACGTCTGTCTCCGCCCGCACGTTCGACGTTGGCTCATGGCCTGTGGGATTGCCCATCACGGTCTACATCAACGGGGACATTCGCGCAGGCGGCGGCCGCGGCGCTGGTCAGCTATCCGGCCCGGCTGAGCAGGGGGGCACCGCATTCTATACTCGCTACCCTGTGACCGTATTTGTCAACGGAAAGCTCTGGGCTGGCGGTGGCGGCGGCGCAAGTTCCGGAACAACTGCCGGCGGCGGAGGCGCGGGTCGTCCCCCCGGTATCGCCGGAACCGGTGCTTACATGGGAAGCAACGGAACAGAGAATGCCGGAGGCGCGGGCGGCTACTACTCGGGGCTCCTCTACGCCGGCGCCGGCGGCAATCCGGGCGCGGCGGGCGCCACTGCTGCGGGCTTCCCCGGATACCCGGCGGGCGCCGCGGGCTACGCAATCGACGGCATCAGTTATGTAACTCTCACGAACGCAGGCGACATTCGCGGATCGCAAGTCAACTAAAGGAACAACATCATGGCACTTCCCGGTTACCAGTTCACTGTCCAGGATGAAGCAGGCAACATCATCCCGGGTGCTTCGGTGCGCGTGACGTTGGAGTCCGACGGCTCACTCTCGACGCTGTACACCGACCCTAACGGCGCGGTTCCCGCGGGCAATCCCGTGATCTCTGACGCTGACGGCTTCGTGTACTTCCACGTCGTCAGCGGCATTTACAAGATCAAGGTGACTTCCGCCGGGTACGAGCGCACGCTGAGGTACGTCAACCTCGGCACGGCGGTCACCGACGGCGTTACGCCCGGCATTCGTCTGAACTACAACAGCGCGAACCACACAGACAGCGATCCGGGTGCTGGCCAGTTCAAGACAAACAACGCTACCTTCGATAGCATCACGGCGCTCTACATCGACAACGCCGACGTGGATGCGAACGCAATCACGGCGATCCTCGACACGTGGGACGATAACAACAATTCGTCTCATCGTGGCGTGGTCGAGTTCCGGAGCACCGTGACGCCCAACATCTTCATGACGTTGGTTCTCACGGGCAGCGTCGTGGATGGCACCGGCTATCGCAAGCTGACCGTCACGCCTCTGGCGAACTACGGAACGCTGTCTGGCGAATTCGCCGTGAGCTTCTCCCGCACAGGTAACAACGGGTCTGTGACGACGACGGGAACCCCGGTCGCTAACAATCTCGTGAAGTACCTCGACACGTCAGGCGTCAACATCGGCGATGCCGGCGTGGCGCCTTCGGCGGATGGTACGTTCGCCGCCAACAGCGATGCGGTCTTTCCGACGCAGAAGGCGGCGAAGACATACGTCGATGCGAAGGTTGCTGCACTCGCGGACCTCGTCGATTTGCTGCAGTACAAGGGCGTGCTCGACTGCTCGGCCAACCCAAACTACCCGGCGGCGAGCGCAGGCCACGTTTACATCGTGTCTGTCGCAGGAAAGGTCGGCGGCGCATCTGGTCGCAGCGTCGAGGTCGGCGACATGCTGCTGTGCCGCACGGACAGCACGGCGTCCGGCAACGAGGCTACTGTGGGTGCGCAGTGGTCGACGCTGCAGACGAACCTGCTCGACACGGGCAACCTCGCATTCTTGAACGTCGCGCAGTCGTGGTCCCGTCCACAGAGGTACGCAGCAACCGCGTTGACGGCAAGCACCGCATGGGACGGCACCTCGGCATCGCGCCTCACGGCTGCGGTGAGCACGGCGTTCCAGATTGCCAATCCGTCGGCCGCCACTGACGGGCAGTTCTACCACTTCGAGATCACGTACTCGGGTAGTGGTCCTGTGACGTGGGGTACGCAGTTCAAAGGCATCTCGGCAGTGACGTGGACGAACACGTCAGGCAAGAAGGATCGCGCGACGTTCCAATGGAATGCCGCGAACTCGGAAATGGAATACGTTGGTCACTCTCTCGACGTGAGGGCATAAGCGATGTTGGAAAGTCTTCACGCATTCCTGCAGAAGCGACCTGCCGCTGGCGGCGCGCCTCCTGCGTACAGCATCGCGCGCTCGCTACGCTTCAACTCTGCGGACAGTGCCTACCTCTCTCGCACGCCGGGCGGCGCAGGCACCCGCACCAAGTGGACGTGGAGCGGCTGGGTCAAGCGTGCCGCGTTTGGCGCGACGCAAAGCATCTTCGGTTGCGGCACGGGGTCGAGCGACACTGACTACCTCTACCTCGCCTTCAATAGCTCCGATCAGATCATTGTTTCGGGCGGGACGACGGCCTTTCGCGCAACATCTGCAGTCTATCGCGATCCATCGGCGCACTACCATATCGTGCTCGCCGTCGACACGACGCAGGGCACAGCAAACAACCGCATCCGGCTTTACGTCAACGGGTCGGAAGTCACGGCGTTCGGCACGACGAACAACCCCTCGTCCAGCGCCAACACGGGCGTCAATCAGGCGGCGGCTCACTATCACGGGCGCCGCGACACGTCAGATTACGCCAATATGTATCTCTCGGAGGTGCACTTCTGCGACGGCACGCAATATGCCGCCTCCGACTTTGGAGAGACGAACTCGACCACGGGTCAATGGGTGCCGAAGGCGCCGAGCGTCACGTATGGCACGAACGGTTTCTGGCTGTCGTTCTACGACAACACGAGCACGACGACAGTGGCGCGCGATGATGCCGGCGGCGCAGCAGGCGCCGCGGCGGGCGCAAATGACTGGACAGCAAGCGGCATCTCGGTGACGTCAGGCGTCGGCAATGACAGCCTGACGGACACGCCGACAAACAACTATCCAACGCTGAACCCTCTCTGGAAAAGCTCAAACGCCACGCAGTCAAACGGCAATTTGACTGCGACCACTTCGACCGCAGCGTCGGAAACGAACGTCACGGCCACTGTCCCGTTCCCGACTTCCGGCAAGTGGGTGATGGAGGTCACGCCGAACGCCGCGACGTTCTCTGGCAACGCTGGCCCAGCGATTGTACCCATCACAGCGGACATCACCGGCAACACAGTACCCGGCAGCGCCACCAACGGCATTCAGTATCTCTCGGGCGGCACGAAGCAGGTAAACGGCTCGAATAGCGCCTATGGTTCTTCGTGGACGACAAACGACGTTCTGCGCGTTGAAGTTGATATGGACGGGCAGACGGTTCAGTTCTTCAAGAACGGCACCGGGCAAGGGACAATCGCTCTGACTGCTGGCGTGCAGTATATGTTTGCGTTCGATCTCAGGGCTTCATCCGGCACGCCGGGCATTGACGTAAATTTTGGCCAACGCGCATTTGCTGGCACACCCACGACCGGCTTCTCGGCCCTCTGCACTTCGAACCTGCCGACGCCTCCTATCCCGAAGTCCAGCGCGCAGTTCGACGTTGCGTTGTGGACTGGCGACGGAAGTTCCTCGCGCAGCATCACGGGACTAAATTTCCAGCCTGACTTGGTGTGGACAAAGAACCGCGATGCGACGCTGAACCATGCACTCTTTGACAGCGTGCGGGGCGTTGGGGCCAGCAAGGCCTTGTATTCTAGCAGCGCTTGGGGTGAAGCCCACGACGGCACGAACGGCGCTAACGCCACATATGGCTATATTAGTTCTCTCGACAGCGCGGGCTTCTCCCTAGTCGCTGGCTCTGGCGTTGCGACGACCTCGTACACCAATAAAAACACGATCAAGTATGTCGGATGGAGTTGGAAGAAAGGCGTAACGCCGGGCTTCGATATTGTCAGCTACACGGGCAACGGATCGAACCGCACAATCTCTCATGCGCTAGGTGTCGCACCTAGGCTTATGCTCGTGAAAAAGCTCAGCGCTGCTAGCTCGGCCGGTTGGATGGTTTACCACGCAGATCGCGGCAACACCGGCAACCTGTATCTCAACACGACGAACGCCTTCGTGACCGATAGCACGGTGTGGAACAACACGTCCCCCACATCGTCGGTCTTCTCCATCGGCACGCACACTGACGTGAACGCGAACACTCAGACGCATGTCGCCTACCTGTTCGCCGAAGTCGCTGGCTTTAGTCGGTTCGGAAGCTACACCGGCAACGGGTCTTCTGACGGTGTATTCGTGCACTGCGGGTTTAGGCCCCGGTTCATAATGGTGAAGCGCACGGACACAACTGGCGGCTGGTACATCTACGACACTGCCCGGTTCACCTACAACGCAATGGACAACTGGCTTCAGCCTAATTCCTCTGGTGCGGAAAGCACTGGTTCGCTGAGCATGGATATCCTGTCCAACGGCTTCAAACCCCGCTCGACTAACACCGACATCAACGCCAGCGGCGGCACATACGTGTTTGCCGCATTCGCCGAGTTCCCGTTCAAGTACTCTAACGCCCGATAGGAGCACACAATGACCACTCGCTTTCGCCTGCCTGATGGACGCCTCGTATCGCATGAGGTCGCCGTCGACCTACCCGATGAGTTCCTCCCGCCGTACACACTCCACAGGTTCACGCCTGAAGATCTCGCGCTTCGCGGGATCACGAAGGAAGAGCTGCCGCCCGATCCTGAGCCGGCGATCGATCTTCCTCGCGTGCGTCGTGATCTCAAGGACGCGATCGACCGCGACGCTGAGGCGATGCGTGCTCGCTTCATCACGTCGGGCGCCGGCATGGCGATGACGTACCAGGAGAAGCTCGCGCAGGCCTGTGCCGCCCTCGCAGATGCGCAGCTCCTCGAAGGCGAGTACCCGTTGCTCGAGGCATCCATCGGCATCGAGGGCGACTCAGTGATGGTCGTCGCCGCCCTCGTCATCAATCGCTATAACCTGTGGGTGCAGGCCGCGTCGGTGATCGAGACGTGGCGTCTGTCGTCAAAGGCGGCAATCGACGAGGCCACGACGATCGAGGCGCTGCGCGCCGTCATGAACGCGCCACGCCCTCAGTTGTAAGCTCACGGCAAATTTGAGCCAGTTTCGACGCCCGGGCGATGAGCGATCATCCTCCGGGCGTTCGAGTGGAAGGACCTCAGCGGCGCGCTATTGCGTCCTGGCGAGGCATTCAACGCGGTATTTCAGCGTTGATCGATGCAGCGCCGCGTTGCATATTCCAGTCCTGGAACGTGCATTCAAGGAGTTGGAACCATGAAATATGTTGCATACTACCGAGTGTCAACGCAGAAGCAGGGGCAGTCGGGACTCGGGCTGGAGGCGCAGCGTAGGGCGGTAAACTCGAGCCTACGCGCCGGGGACGAATTGATCGCAGAGTTCACCGAGGTCGAGAGCGGCCGCCTCCGTGAGCGCCCGCAGCTCGATTTGGCGATGCGTCATGCGAAGCGAGCGAAGGCGACGTTGATCATCGCGAAGCTTGACCGTCTGTCACGCAATGTCCTCTTCCTTGCCACGCTGATGGAGGAAGGCGTGCCCCTCGCCTTCTGCGACATGCCCGATGCAAACGAGATCACGCTGCACATCATGGCGGCAGTCGCTCAGCAAGAAGCGAAGGCGATCAGCCAGCGGACAAGGGATGCACTTGCTGCTGCGAAGGCACGAGGGGTGAAGCTCGGGGGACCGATGTGCATCACGCCCGAGGCTCGCGCCCGCGGCGTTGATGTGGCGAAGCGGAACGCCGCTTACCTGTGGGGTAAGATCCAGCAAGACTTTTGGGAAGGGAGTTATGAGTGCCGCACGTTGAAAGAACTCGGGCAGTTCCTCGAGAGTCGATATGTGCGCACGCCGAGAGGCAATTCGGTGTGGAGTCCATCGATGGTGAGGGCTGGGATCAAACGCTTCGGCATCACGCTCAAGAAATGAAAATGCCCGATGCGTGGCGAGACGCATCGGGCATCGTTCGCGGAAACAGCGGGAAGAGAGGAAACCCGCTCGGCAGTCCCGCGCTCTACTCGGCGGCCTCGGCCTTCGCCTTCTTGGCGGGGGCCTTCTTCGCAGCCGGCTTCTTCTCGGCCGCGGCCTTCGGAGTCTTCATCTTCTTGACGACGGCATCGAGCTCGGTCTTGCTGTTCCAGCCGTAGGCCTTGCCTGCCTTCTCGATCTTGTGCTTGCGCAGCTGAATGCGCGCCGTCTCCGGCGACACGTCGAGGGCCTTGGCGAGATGATCCACGCTGAACTTGAAGCTGTCCTTAGTATCGCTCATCGGGTGAGTTCCTTCAGTTGGTTGAGGACCACTTTGGTCCGCCTGTCTTTCCTAACTAACGAAGCATAGACGTACTCGTCAACAGTTTCCTTCGCCCGCAGCAGGTGAATGAACACCTTCCGCGTCTGCCCCCGTCGATGAACACGAGCGATAGCCTGGTCGAAGTCGATGTAGCTATACGTCGGTGAGTACACGATGAGGTGACACGAGGCGAACAGGTCGATGCCTACTCCGCCAGTTTTAATCTGACTTACGATGGTTTGCAATCTTCCTTTCTGGAATTCTCCAACAATCTTGCCCCGATCGTTCTTCGGCGTTGCACCTGTGATCGTGGCAACGCTGCGACCCATCTCCCGGCATTCACTTGCGATGGCTTCGACTTCTGCCACGTAACGCGCGAAGATCACGACCTTTTCGCGATGGGTCAGACGACGAAGGATGACGCGTAGGCGGCGGGTCTTCGCACGGCCGACGTTGTGCTTCTTGCCGTGATCGTCAATGACGATGCCGCCGGTGATTTGCTGCAGCTTGGTGAGCTGGGTGACTTTGAGCGGCGCGGTGAGATCCATCCCTGTGGCTACGAGCGTGTCTCTCACCTCGTTGTAGAGCCGCCGCTGTTCACCACGCAGCACGCAATCTTCGTGCAAGTACGTGAGAGGCGGCAGGTCGAGTACGTCGCTCTTCACGAGTCTCCTCACCCATGGCTTGAGAAGTCGAACGAACTCAGGGACCATGTCAGCGTTGAACTTGCGGCGCGACTTCGCAATGCCGATCTCACGCATGAGCTTGTGCCATCGCCAAGATCCTCGACGCACGCCACGTAGGTCCGGCACTTCGATCGGCTCGAAGAACTTATCCTCGAAGTCCTTCCACCTGTCGCCCAGAATCTCACAATTCAAGAAACGTAGCTGAGCCCACAGGTCGGCGGGCTCTTCATCCATCGGCGTGCCCGACAGGATGACTTTGTATGCCGCTGCATCGTGCAGCTTGTACGCGGTGCGCGACGTGATCGACTGTCGAGACTTCAATCGCTGACTCTCGTCGTAGACGATGAGATGCCACCGAAGCATCGCGCGCATGAACTTCTTGTACTGCGTCACGAGCTTCGGCATCATCTCGTAGTGCACGAGGAGAACCCGCGGACGCGGCAACGTCGCGAGTTCCTCAACGCTTCGTGCGACGGATACGTGCGGGAGGTTCTTGAGAAAGAACGCGGTCCAGGTGCTTTCGATGTTCGTCAGCGGCACGACGATCAGCGCCTGGAACTCGGCGCGGTACTCGTTTACGAGACGCTCGACTATTCCGCCGGTGATGTACGTCTTCCCCGTCCCCTGCTCGAAGAACAGTCCGGCGGTCTTCGCCGTCAATGAGAATTCGACCGCCGCGCGCTGATACGTGTCGAGTGCTTCCCAGACCGTGGTGGATGGCAAGAAGAGCTTCTCCTGCAGACCGGACGACACAAGCGACGCCGCCCGACGCACGGATCCGCTTGATCGTTTCGAGCTGGAGCTCGCTCGCTTTGCCTGTGTCCGTTTTGACTTCGAAGCCGAAGAATTTGCCATCGATGCACCCGATGAGATCCGGAATGCCCGCCTGCTGGAACGGGCCTCCCCATACCTTGAAGAACCACGCACGCTTTCCGTACTCGCGAGTTATCGCTTTTCGGATTGATTGTTGGACAGCAGTTTCCGGCTGGCGAGCCATAGCGCTTCTCCGATGACGTAGGCAAAGACGATAGGCCACAGGAACAAGGCGAACCACGCACCGAACGCCTGCCACCGATCGGACGGCCATTCACGACGCGCGAGCGCCTGAATGAGAAGGGCGATCAATATGTACTGCGCGAAGGAGACGTAGAACCACGAGCTCATCGGTCTGCCCTCTTGATTGCGTTGGCGATACGGATCAGCTCATCCGAGTACTTCGCCCAGTTGACGATCTGGTTCTGAGGCGATGCATCGTTGACGCGCACGATGTCACGCACGAGCTGCGCGTCGAGCGTGTTCAGCATCTTGCGCACTTCGATCAGCTTCTTGATATTGAGCGCGCCCTTCTGAGGCGTGTGCATGTTCATGGCCCACGAGCTCCGTACTGTTTGATGTCTTCCTCCGTCGGCCGATCCATGCGGTCGAAGCCGACTGACCCCCCGAGCACATGATCGCCGTAGTGTCGGCGACATTGCTTCGAAGGACTCGACGAGTGGTAGAAGGCCAGCGCCGTAGGGCTCTTGCCATACCGGACAAGGTCACCGCGTCGCGGGCGCCAGGGATTGGTAATCAGGTCGCTCATCACCAGCTCCCGCGACTAGGGGGCGTTGTTCCGTCCACGATGTACTGAAGAAATTCCTCCGCCGTTGTGAACACGTCCTGCTTAGAGAAATGCTTGCCCTGCGCGTATTGCACGGCGCATTGAAGTGCTGTTGCTCTCGCCCACTCGATGGTGGGCTGTTCCTCGATCTTCAAGGGCTCGAGCTGATCGATAGTCACTGGCTTCGTCACGTCGTCCTCCTGTGGATACTGAAAAGCGATCCGCACTCATCGGGAGAGCACGGATCGCTTGACGTTCATCGATTGACTGGGCTCGCTCAGTCTTCGAGAACGCCGGCTTCTTCGAGCGCCTCGACGACGGCCGCCTTCATCTTGCGGAGCGTCGCGTAGTCCTCGAGGTCGGTCTCGAGCTCGTGCTCCTTGATGAGGTCGCCCAGCTCGTCCTGGCTCATGTCCATGACCTCTTCCTTGGTCACGCCGGACTTCTTCTTGGACTTCTTGCCCTTGGCTTTGGACTCGTCTTCTTCGCCGTCATCATCGCGCGCAGCGCGGCGGCTACGACGTGACTTGGGAGCTTCGTCTTCCTCGTCGTCCTCATCGCGCTTCTTGCGGGACTTGGAAGCCGATGCCTTGGGCTCGTCGTCGTCGCTGTCGCCATCGTCGTCGCCCTCCGCCGCCGGATGAATGTCGGTGATGCGTGCCTGCTTCTTGCCTTCGTAGGTCTCGTGCTCGATGACGACGCCGCACGTCTTACCGAGGAAGTCGTCGGTGTCCATGTCGGTGTCATCGTCGGGAACATCAACGCCGATCGCCTCGAGGAGGCCGCGCAGGTTCCACAGGGCCTGGGGAGCGAGCGAGGTGTTGTGGTAGAGCTTAGCGCCGTCGAACTTGCCGCCGACGACCTTGAGCTCCCACGCGAGGTAGGGAGCGTTCTGGCCTTCGCGTTCCTCGACAGCAACCACCTCGACGTTGTACTCGCCCTCGGCGACGAGCGGGCGCTTGCCCTCAACGTCCTTCATGCCGGGGATACGCAGCGAGGTACGCTTCGCCTTCTTCTTGTCCTTCATGCGAGCCATCAGTAGTTTCCTTTCATCATCTCAGTCACATCATCCCACGTCGGATCAACGATCGCGTCGGGGATAGCCACACTCTTGGGTTTACGCAACTTTCGGGTGTAGACCGGAGAGGGCCCAACACCCAGACAATACTGTATCACACTGGTCTTCACCTTCTTGCCGTTGACTTCCTTCGTTTTCTCCAACTCACGCACGAAGGTATTGGCAAGCACGCTGACCGACGCATTGAGCGACTTCGCAACTGCAGGCGACAATGCCGGACCGATCTCGGGGGCCAGCAGCGTGTCATTGGCCTCCTCCTCGTCCGACAGATTGAACGTGCGGTCTTGCGCGATAAAGATCACGTTGATGCCGCGCGATGTGAGGTCGCGATAGTTGCCGAGCCATTCCTTCATGACGGCGGCAACGTCGCCCCAGTCCTTCTTGGTCATCGAGCCCCAATCGCCGGCTCGCTTGCCCTTCTTGTTCTTCGACGACACTTCCTGCACGATCATGGACTGCAGCTGCGAGACCGTGTCGAGGATGACCGTCTTGTACTTCTTCGGGTTCTTGACGAGCCACCAGTACGCGTCCTCGATGTCAGCGAACTCTTCGACCTCGAGAACGTCGAGGTCCTTCACGTCGCTGATTGATGCGGTGCCTTCGTCGCGCACGTCGATGTACAGGATGGGGCCTGGCGCCGATGCCGCGAACGTGGTCTTGCCGCTACCGCTGCGGCCGTACACGCACATCGAGATTGCCCGCTTGATGTCGCGAACCTTCACGACGTTGAGGCCATCGTTACTCTGCGATGATCTCGCGTTGCTCTTTTCTGCTGACTTCAAAGTCTTTCTCCTTGATGAAGTCCACGTCGCCGCCGCGCAGTTCCGCACGACAGAGTCCTTCGTAATCGCACCACGAACAGTGGCGGTCTACGGTTCTTGCTCGGCGCTTGCCGTGCAGGTCTCGCATCTCGCGGGCGGTTTCGGTGAAGTCGGCGAACACTTTACCAATTACGTCCGGCTTTGTCGGGACGTATATTCTCCGGAAATATCTGGTTTCGTTCTGCCTCGCCATTGACATCAAACGCTCAGCATGACTACCCACTTGCTTCTTATTCGCGGCCACAAACTCACGGATCTTCGTGGGCAGAGTATCGATGGCGCGACGTGCGACCTGGCCATTCTTCAGGAACTCAGGAGACTGCGGCGGCTTCGACCGAATGTAATCCCACAGGAGGCCATCGACGCGAGGCCAGCCGAGCATCTCACCGATCTTGATGTAGACGCTGGACTGCAGGTCACGCCAGCGCGCATCCTCGTCCGGCATCTGCTTGCCGAAGGTCTTGTGCTCGACGAGCCACTTCAGTCGATTGCGCGTCGCGAACGCGTCAACCTTTCCTGTGGCTACGATGCCGTCGCCGATGTCCACGTTGAACTCATGCTCAGCCATCTGACCGTCGATCGGGTAGTAGGTGATGTCGTCCTTCTTGTGGTGCGCGAAGTAGTCGGTCATGATGATCCGCACATCATCGATGATGTTGCCGTAGAGCTCGTACTCAGCGCGGAACAACTTGCCTTGCTTCTTCTCGGCGATGCGCAGCACACGGAAGGGATCCTCAAAACTCGCATGAGCCTCGATCATCTCGTGGACCAGCGAGCCAAAGGTAAGCGGCCTTGCCTTGACTTTTTTCCGCAAGGACTCGACATAGCGGTACCAGTACGCTTGTCGGCACTTGCGCCACGTCTTGACTTTGGACTGGCTGACTTTGAACTTGTCGCCAGTGCGTTGCTCTTGGGTATAAAGCCGGCGCGTAGCCACCGTAGACTCTCCTGATGTTGAAGTGATCCTTGCCGTATTTCTTAAATGCGATGTCAACGACTCGGCCGTCCTTTGGGATCGTCTTGATAGAATGCCACTGGGATCCGTCCAGTTCGCGGACTCGAGTGAAGTGCCGGCCCCTTTGCTGTACGTGCATGAGTCGTCTCCAATACGCTGAGCTTGTTGTCGATGTGGCCGAGGCGGCGACGCAGCTCTACCCGGATCTCATCGATCCTCAAGAGCACCGCCCCCATGAGAAACACTAGGACCGCGAGGAAGCCCGCGATGATGAAGAGGACGACTTGCGTGCTGCTTGCCATTTGTGAAAGTCCTTTCCTGCACCCCAAGGACCGACCTTTGCTTCGCCGAGCATCGGAACGGTCAGCTCAACACCAAACAGCTTGAACATCGGAGGCTTCTTCGTGATCTCGAGCAGATACTCGGTCACCTCCTCGACGTAATCGCTGCGCACGCGCATGAGGATTGCGTCGTACACAGTGCCGACGATCTTCACCTTGTCACGCCCGTACTTCTTGCGAAGCTGAACGGCGGACATAAAGTTGATCTCGTTGGCGAACGATTGAATAGGAGAGTTGATGGCCTGACGTTCGGCCGAGGAACGCTTCCCCTTGGTGTCCCAATCATCACCGTAGAGCTGCGCGTCAGGGAGACGACGCTTACGCCCGGAGAGAGATCGGACGTAACCATTTTGGCGAGCGAAGCGCTTCTGTCGATCGTGCCACTTCGGGAGCTCGGCGTACGTTTGGAAATAGTACGTGCGTGATGCCTCAGCTTGCTCGTCGGTAATCTCAACGCCGTAGTTGTCGCGGGCATACTGCTTGAACTTCTTCCACCACATGCCGTAGAGGTAACCGAAGTTGACGGCCTTAGCTTTCTTTCGATACTCCTTCCACTCGCCGTTGATTTCAACTGCGGCATCAGGACCCATCTCCAGAAGAATATCAATAGCGTCAGCGTAGGTCGGCTCATCCGGTATCGCATTGCGCTTGGCCTCCTTCGCCTTGTTCTTCAGCCACGTATGAGCTGTCTCGATGACGAGATCCACAAGGCCTTGACCGCGTTCGATCTCACGAATAGCGGTGAGCCAATGCACGTCGATGCCGTTGAGAAACGCCTTCATCAGCTCAGGATCACGCGACGCCTCAGCGGCGAGACGCATCTCGACTTGTGACAAGTCGCACTCGACGAACTCCCAACCCGGCTCAGACGTGATCAAGGAGCGGATGCGAGGATCGCGTGGCACCTGGAACAGGTTTGGGTTCTCGGCGGAAGGACGTCCCGTCACCGTGCCGTGCAGCTTCATTGTCGGATGCAGGTACGTGAGCCAGACGCCGTTCACGCGCTTCCTGTGGATGAAGGGCTTCCAGCCTTCGATGAAGAACGCGAGCTGTTGCTTGGCACCGCGAAACTTGATGAGGTCTGCGACGCACGGATGGTCGATCTGGTTGAGCGCGCTCTCGCTTGTCGAACGTCCACCCTTCGGCGTCTTCATCGGCGGTTCGATACCGAGCTTGTCGAACAACAATTCGCCGAGCTGTTTCGGAGAGCCCCAATTGAAAGCCACGGGTCGACCCTTCTTGTCGAAGACGGGCTGCTCCCATTGCTTCAAGCCGGCGAGCGCTGAGGCGAGTTCACCGCGCAGGTACGTCTCAGCCTCGTCGAACTTCTCCGCGTCGACTACGATGCCGTCGTATTGCGCCTCGATGTAGATGTCTGACAGCGGCATCATGAGATTATCGAACAGGCGCGCCGTCGGCTTGTCCCTGTTCAGTTCGTCACGCAGCGGCTTGTAGAGATCGAGCGTGTACTGCAAGTCCATGCCGTGGTACTTCACGAGGTCGTCCGTGATACCAAGCTTCCCTTGCTTCTCCTCGAGCGGCAGGTCGTAAGGCTTCTTGCCGAGATACCGCGCAACGCAATCGTCGAGGCCATGACGCTGGTTCTCGTCGCACATATAGTCGGCGAGCATCGTGTCGAAGTCGAGCGGCAATCGAATGCCGTAATGCGCCCACGTCCACACAACGTCAAATTTGCCGTTATGCATGACGACGCAGGACACTTCCCCCTTGATCGTCTTCGACGCCTCGAGCATGATGTCCTCGAGCTCATCACGAGACCAGGGCGAGCCTTTGATCTCAGCGGGCACACTGAACGTGCCGCTCATCGTACCGAAGCCGAACATCGTGATCTTAGCAGGATCATCGATCCACACGAGTTGCTTCTTGCGTGTGACCTGACGCTTCTTCTGCCAGGGGTACAGGCACGTGGTCTCTATGTCATAAGAAATGCGCCCCTCGAGTGAGCGCATCATCTTCGCCACGTCCTTGTCAGTTCTCACAAGCATACTTGGTGCCCGTCGATGTTCACGATGCCGGCGTGAAGAACACGATACACTTGGATGCCGTGGTCCTCAAGGAAATGCAGGGGCATCGCATCGCGGTAGGCGCGATCGTAGAACACCCGCTCGACGCGGCCGCTGTCAACGATGCGGAGGGCGCACGACTGACACGGACTATCCGTGCAGTACAAGTCTCCCATTGCCTTCGTGTCAGCCGCATGTGTCAGGCAGTTGATCTCGGCATGCGTCGTCGTGCAGGCGCCGGGCGCGCACATCGACTTGCAGTGCTCCTCGCCGGGCGCCTGTCCGTTGTAACCCATGCCGACGATGCGATTGCGCACAACGAGTAGTGCCCCGACGTTAAGTCGGAAGCACGTCGCCCTCTTGCTCACCACGTGCGCCATCTCCATGAACATATGCTGCCGGCTGATGCGCATGCTTGGTCTCCTTCTTGTAGACGTTGGGGTGACGTGACGGGTGACGATGCTTGCGCATGTACGCGTAGAAAGTCTCCCGGTTGATGCCGAAGCGTTCGCAGATGTGCTCGAGTTCAACGCCGTAGTCGTACGCGGCGAGCATGCGCCGCGTCTGCTTCTCGTCGAGCTTCGTAGTACCGATCGGGCGCCCGCCGCTCCCCTTCTGTGGACCTCGGTCACCCATGTTTGCGGTACCTCCGCTCAGTACGACGGGCCTGACGTTGCCGGCGGTTGCGCGCCCGCGCTTGTTGGCGACGTGCCTCCGCCTGAACCCCGAGGCGGCGTTTCTTTGAAGCCGGGGGGCGCCATGTCAGGATAGCCTCGGAGGAAACCGGGCCAGTCATCAGCTTGCTGAGCGGGAGGGACTGAAGGACGCGGCCCCAGATGCGGAGCTGCGGGGCTTGCATACGGCCGGGTATGACGTCGGACGTCTTCCACAGTTGGTTCATAGTGTCGGCTTCCCATTGTTGCGAGGTCTTCGAGCGTGGCGTCACGCCACCGATACCCCTGGTAGATCCTGTCGGCGTCGGCATGTCCACCACGATCGATCTCGCCCGGAACGACCGTGTGGTAGAACTCCTCGATCTGCAGCACGATGACCACATGATCGTACTTGCGGAACCACCGACCTGTCGTGATGATCTGCGTGGCGTAGCGAGTGCGGCCTGTGGCCTTCACGAAGTCGTCCATAGATTACTCTCCTCCTGACACAAGGCGATGAAGTCGTTGGCGAACAGATGGAACGACGTGCAGTGGATCGTGAGTGATCCGGGCATCACGTCGTTCCAGGGACCGAGCGGATCTGCGATGCGGCATTGATTGATGACCCACAGGAGCAGACGCACGGCAAGATAGCAGTCGTCGCGGAAGTGGTTCGCGTAGTCGCACGACCGCATCGGATAATAACAGTGGAGACGCTGGTTGCGCAAGATGAACTGATACCCGAGCGTGCAAGGCTTGCGACCTGATGCGCCAGTGTCCTCCGGGAAGTACAGCGGGAGGTAGGCCTGGCGCGTGTGAGGCTCGCGCACGAGAAGCTTCACAAGATCGTGGAGATCGCCGTATTCTCCGCGAATGCCGCGATTGACGCGGAGCGGATCGACTATAAGCATCTGTCTCTCATAGTCGTCCGTCGTTTGAAGAACGCCGAGCTTGTCGGCCCACTTGGGCCACATGCGTTCCATGTAGGTGTGGTTGAACTGGCCGTTCTCATCGGTGAACGAATGCGCGCTGGCGCCGTGACGCCAGTCCTGATACGTCGCGCCCGGATTGAGCGGCGCACCCGATACTCGCTCGAGGAAGTGATTGTCGGCCCACGGCAGGTGAGGCTTGCAGTCATCGCGCCAGTGATCGAGGTTGAAAGGATCGGTCGCCGTGCGCGTCTGGCCGTAGTAGTCGTAGAGCGAGACACTCATGC
>ERZ650304.398-NODE-398-length-23878-cov-4.579062_pt1 | contig 23878 bp, 11 predicted proteins | sample MGYA00376240_ERZ650304 | MGnify/ENA primary metagenome ERZ650304 (study PRJEB26733, sample SAMN07839271) | wastewater metagenome | biome: small river; feature: stream; material: water | place: USA: North Carolina | collected 2016-03-01 ... | reverse complement strand
CGAGATTAGTCGTTGACTGATCGTCAACAACCTTACTAAATGTCTGGTTATAAAGCGCAGAATTCGATCCACTCGAATTAGGTGTTAAGTAAGTAATAATGCCAGTTGGATCAACTAAGGTTCCACCGTTACCGAAGGCCATCTCATAAACAAATCCTTTACCGAGATTCGCCATGCTTTCAGCAAGAGAGATACTCATGTTTTCGTAGTGAATAGCATTGCGCTTATTAACAAATACTTCGCCAGTATCTGGGGCGAAGATTTTAATGTGTCCCTCGATACTTATTCCAGAAAAATCTCGATTATTCATTGTTCCTGTCTCAATTTAGTTGTGCTTCAATATTTATCAACTTACGGGTACGGAAAATACGATTCGTTCGACTTGATAAACATTGCTGCATCAGATGTTGAATTTTCTAATGTAAGGTTATCGCCGTTCCATATTTGCCCAACTCTCTTAGTTAAGAGAAGTTTATTCTTTGAAGGTTCAGTTAGTTCAACATTCAACGCGTCTTCCGATAATACATAATCAGAGAATTCAACTGGTGTAGTCGTTCCCGGAATAACAATTGTGCGCCCGTCTGAATCCGACTTGATGTAATTTTGCTTCTTTAATCTAAAGCCGCCGTCAAACACGTTAAAAACATTTATTCCAGAATCAGTAATATCACTCGGCGACAACCCATTAAACATATCACTAGTTGAAACTGTAGAGTTTGCTTGTCCTGAAAAATCAACATCCTCTAATATTTCAGGTAAAGTAACATCAGTTATATAAACTCTATCAGTACCGATATTCTCGACCCAGCTTACTAGGCGAGCGGTGATTACCACCGCAGGGTTAACTGTGACGTTATTGATATCGATTATGCTGCCAACCGTCAATCGCCCCGAGTACTCGGACGTGATCACTAACTGCTGCTGGAAGCCACTAGTTCGAGTGCGGCACGTTCCGAACGGAACGACAGTCCGTGAGCTAACTTCCTGATCTACATACGGAACAGTCTCAGAGCTACTAATGTCTACTACTCGTGATCCTGTCGGATTTTCATCAAGCATCCCCGTTCCTAATGTTGCACGACGTAGGGTAGATAGGATTGCTTGCGGACCGGCGCCAACTAATGCGAGCGAACGATACTCGATTCGCTCGCCATTAATCATAATTACACCCGGATCCTGTGGTGTCGGAACTGATAAAATTGTACCGTCGTCAACTACAATCTCGCTATCAGTTTGTAGCAACGGTTCCGACAGTACTGTCGCTTTAGCAGCACGCAATCTCTTGTATTGAACCCGATTTAACATATCTTTAAATTGCATAAATCCGTGCAATACTTGCGTTCGTTCAGCATTAGTCGTAAACACACTAATTGCAAGTGTATCAACAATCTGACCCGGTACTACTTCCTCAGGAGCATAGCTAGTTGCAGGAGTAATCAATCCTGCTCCGTCGATTGCAATTTCCGACGGAGTAAGTCCAGTTGCCGTGGAATATGCTCCGAGCACATTAGTAAGATCACCTGCTGATACAATCGAATCAATCGAATTCGCAGACGGTTCTTGCTCAAAGACGATAGTGTCTCCTGCAATGATCGTGATATTCGCCGGAATAATTACTTCATTGGTAACCCCGTCTCCGACAAATATCGGCATTTTTAGTGGATCAACTGGTTCATATTCGGGGTCATAATCGACCCGGTCCCCATTGATAATCACGTGGATCTTAACTCCTACTTCCGGAACGCTAGATAACAAATAGCTTCTAACAGCATCGCTTGTTACAACAACAGAGTCGCTAATTAATTCTTCAGAATCATCCCACATTGACCCCGGTGCATCCCATACATTAGTTCCCCACGTTGAGCTAGAAATAAATCCCGAGCCTGTTACAATATTACCACCGTAGTCAACTCCAGTCATTAATTGACTGTAATCGGGGCTGCTAGATGGTCCCTTTCCTAGCTGACCGATGCCCGGAGTATAATAAAAATTAATCCGATCGGTCGCTGATAAATGAACCGATGACTTAATGTACCAGACTTCAATCGTAGACCCATTAACTGGCGGAGTTACAAAACTTAACGATCCAGTGTATTGCACACTCTCATCGCTAGATGTTACAACCGACGATAACGAAAACTCAGTAGTCGATAGTTCGATCCCATCAATTGTTACCTTCGGATAAGACAACTCACCGTGGACAAATCTTGCATCTGGAGAAAACATTAAACTAAACTGCAAAGTAACTCCGTCGCCGACTAATCCAGGGTTAATTGCTGAAGTTTCATGAACTAGTATAGAATCGAGCACCGGGGTCCGCGACAACCTATCAAATTTAATCCCTACTGAATTCGAACGAACTACGCCATTAGCTAGTACAGCTCTTGCAACCGCAGACTGGTTGTCACCGCTAAACGAAATTTGTGGGCGAACGCGGACTGGCAGGCCGGGTGATGTTAATTCAATACTTACCACCCTCCCGCCGCTTACTGTAGCGGTCGCAGTTGCTCCGCCAATACTAACTACAACTTCCGGTGCAGCCAAGTAGTTTGTTCCACCATCTAGGACCTCAATACTATCAATGATGTACCCGAAATTATCTTTCCAGTTTTTCCACGGCGCATAATCTATCGCGTCGGACGTCGACGAAATAACCCCCGTTGAGGAAACTGCAACAGTAACAGCCGATGTAGACAAATCACCTGCAACAATCGGTGGTAAATCAAAATCAGAAGCTGCAACCCCGCTATTTTCATTAGTTGAGTAGCTACTTGTATAAGTTCTAATTTTAGTTCGATATGGTTTAACTTCGTTAATATAATCTTCGAAGCTGCTTACTGGGACCGGGTTAAATGTTGCAGGCTGGGTTAATTGGCCAGCATAGTGAATAACCTTAACAAAACTTGTTTTGAAAACCCAGTCGGCATACAACTGCTCGTTTAGGACATATCGGATTGAACTAAAGAATAACTTTAAGTATTCACCGTATAATTCACCAGTTAATAATTCCTGCTTAATGAAATTAAGTATAATTCGAATTTCATTAATTGGGTAATTGTCAAACAGGAATTGATCAAAAAATAATTCATCAAATCTCGACGAAACTGTGTCAGTCTCATACAAGTCCGGCGAAAACTGAATCGTTCCGCGTTGGCGAGCAACAATCTCATAATTGTCCGGAGAATATTCAGCAATTGGATTAGTTACGGTCTTTTTAAATACTGCCCAACCACCCGTAGCAAAGTGCTGAACTTTAACGAGTTTACCGACCGGAATCTCAGTCGACAGTAACTGGAATACATTGTCAACAATGTATTCACTCTTTAAATACTGATCGTAATCAGGCGCGAACCAATCTACATAATTCCAAAATTTAGTAACGTCATGCGACTGGACCTTAACAACGTCCCACGACAACTTACTTGGGTTCCAGCTTCGGATAGACCACTTATTATAAAATTCACTATCGCTTCGAACTAATACTGTAAACGGCCGAACCGTAACCGCAGTATATTCATTGTACCCAGATCCCTCACTCACTACAATCGCAGATATAACCTCACCGGACTCGTTAATTGCAAGTGAAATCTCAGAGTCAGTGCCGATCCCGTCAACCTCTAAGGTCGGTGCTGTAACATAACCTAACCCAGGATTAGAAATCGTAACACTTACCACTTTTCCGCCGACTATTACCGGTTGCAGCACAGCCGTAGTTAACATTCGAGTTCGGATATTCGATAAATCAGAATTGGTGTCGACAGCAACGTCCCATTCACACGGAGTAGCTTGAGACGGTGCCTGTTCAGAGGTCTCTAGCATCTGAAGATCATACAAATCAGAAACTAACATTCCTTTCATTGTAAGATTTACTGAGCCCACAACTTGCTTTAATGCCTCTACGCGATTAACAAACATGCTTTGCGCAGGCGAGTTGTTAACACCGTACTTAAGATTATCAGGTAGTGCAGGGTGAGGAATCGGCTGGCCGGAACTATCAACCCCGATTAAACTGTCAAACCACTTGTTCTCGATTGTTGCAGGTAGCACAGTTGACGGATCTTCGCTAATGATCTTCCATTCGCTGTGAACCGGGGTTTCTTGCACTTTAGTAGTTCGATATCGAATCCTTAAGCTAGTCGATTCCCCCGATACTAAACGGTTAACATTAGCAAGCGCAACTGAATTATTGCCTAGAACTGCTAAACACTGATAACCGTACGACACCGGATCGGAAATTAGCTGAGAAATCTCAGCGCAAGAAAGAGTCCTGCCGAGTACGTTCGGAGCGGAGGTTTTGTTAACTACCCAGAAATAATAAGTGTTAAACTCAGCGCCAGAGACCGAATCAGTCGTAGTTTCAATCGAATATGCAGCATTCCCGTACTTTGCAGTTCCGCTTATACCTAGTGCGTCGCCCCGTGCAGTTCCAGAGATACTGTTCCACTCGTCAGGTGAAAATCTCGAAGACACCCACTCGCAAATATCAATACTTGCAGTGCTGTATAGTCGGTTCCACAGCACTGCACGTTCAGAAGGGGTTGCACCTAACTGGTTTTCTAAAAATCTCGCACGAGTTAGATCCCACCACACTAGACCAACCTGGCCCGTGCCCCATGCTTGGCCAGCATCAATCGAAACTGGTAAACTAGATTCTCCCACACTGTACGATGCCGGATCTGTATAGCCCTTGTATCGAATCTCCGAATTAGCAATTGCAGGAATCTTTCCTGTTACTACGTCAACTACATCAAGCTTTGCTACAATGTTATTTGTATCAACATTATACAAATATGCCTCTGTAATTAACGACGGATCTGGCCGCGGAGTTAATTTCGAAACATTTAACTCGTACCGATCAGTAATTATAAAAAATGCAAGTAGTTTAATGCTGCCGGGGATAAACGGATCTTCCCAGTTAGAAACTACTTTCTCGATAGTTACCGAGTCGCGTGTAGCTGCGACAACTTTGCTAAATCCCTGCAATAACTCATGCGACGTTATTCCGATTACATCACCCGGAATGAATGTTGGTTGAGAAAACGTTACTTCAATATCGTTGCCACTTATTGTTTCAGACTCGTTAGTCTCTTTGTTCACCTTAATAATATCGATTGTAAATGTTCGTGGAACCGTTAAATAATCATCAAACATGACTTCAGAAACTGTGTCAGAGACGTCGTGTACAGATAATGCGCCTGCTGTTGTAAACATTGTTTCAGTTACTTGCACGCTATACTTGAATTTCGAATCAAACGTAGTAGTGTCATTTTCAAACGTAGTCTGACCGAGCTCAAACCCAGTAAAGTCACCATCTCCGGCAGTTCCTACTGGCAAATTAGGGCGGATAACATGGACTGTAAATCCAGATACTCCACGAGGAACCGTTACAGTACTGCCGGATGTACTAGTCACAGTTACCTGAGACGAATTGCTCGCATGTAAAGTAACTTGATTGTACACGTATGATGCCTCAGTTACTGCGGTGTCAAGTTGCTTGCAGACATACACGTTCCAGTCTCGACCTTCAAAACCACACCACACCTTATCACCGGGGTTTACTAAACTAGTCGACGTTCCGACTAAGTCCGTTAGCTGATCAATATGAAGATCAACATCAGTATATGTTAATAGCCCCGGAGTACGAAGGACGTTAGTATCAGCAAGTGGAGCAGTGAATAACTGTGACTGCTGAGTCTGATTGTAGACTTTAGTAATTGGCACTTGGTAAGTCTGATCATTAATAGCCGAAAGTTGAGTGTAAACTTCGATCGGTTGTGGATTAACAGTAAACTTAGACTCGTCTAGACGCAGGTCGATATCTTTAAAAATATCAACTGCTCCAAACTTTCCAGTTCGCACTGCCCACTCTTCTACAAACCCAACGCTGTCTGCATTACCAGCACTTACTACATCAAACAACTTGCTCAATACATTTTGCGTTCCCTTTTCAACTATCATACCTTGATAGAATTTGTATTGACTAACATCGTCATTGATGATATCTTGTAAATAGGACCGAGGCTGGTATCCGATCAAATGCTGTGCAATTTTTTGTTGCTCTACATCGAAGTTACTCGAGTCTAACTCGTAAAAGTCAAGGAATTGATTTGCCTTATAATCCCAGTTCGGAATCAATTGGGAGACCGGCTTCTCAGCAAGCTTTACCCACTCAGCACTGTTAAATTCTTCAGAACCGACTACAAACGCAGGTGCTGAATAGTAGTATTCTTTGTACTTAACAATGTCGCCGTTGTGGTAATCTGTCCACGACGACCATTGGGTTATTACAGCATCATCAAAGATAAATCCAGGGATATTAAATCCGCCTGTCCAATCGCGAGATGTATAACCAATTACCCGCAACCGATCTTGCTTATACCCTGTTGCTAGATCGTAAACTACGTCATTAAACATCGTTCGGCTATCAAGAGTTAATACATGCTCTTTCTGAACGAGATAAAAAGTTGCTCCGTAAATTCCGTGAGTGTCTCCCGTTGAAGTGATAGCGAACTCGTTGATTCCCCGATACACACTTAGATAGTTTGCATTTAGCGAATTCCCGTCTACTCTAAAAATCTTATAACCGAACGCAGGATTGAAGATGTCTTGTACAACTGCCTTTTCAGTCTTAAGCACTAATTTAGAAGCAGCTGGGCTAATTGACAGTACTGACCCCACCGGCCACGATTGGGTTGTCCAGAACAAGAAGTCGTTAATACTAGTAATCCAGTTAGAAACTGATGTAGTCCCTTGATTAAATTGATCAAATTCAAACCCTTGATCAATGAGGTATTCGCTGTATCCTTGTAATAAATCAACTACTTCTTGGACCGACGAAAGCTTAGTAGAGTAAGCTAATGTGCGAACATCGTTCTTATTCCAACTAGTTCGGAGAATAGCCGACTGCCCTCCTGAGATCGGGAGCTTCGCGAGCATGGTAAAGTTGCTCGAATTAAACTGGGTCGATTGATGAGTTACATTAGTTCGGTAGTATTTCCCAGCATAGAATACAACTTTCCCCGCAACATACGTTTCGCCGGGCTGCCACTCGGAGTAAATCTCCGAGATTCCGCCTGCTGTGATAGTCTCACCCGATTGGTTCCACTTGTAATACGAAAAGTACGGAAAGTCTGAATTATATCCGCTAATCTCATATCCAGTTTCATGCAACGTAATTATCATGCCGCTGTATACCACCGAACGAATCGGCGATGACGTGTTCAATGTAATGCCAAAATTCTCTTCTGGGATAAACTTTGTTTCCCCAGACGTCGGTGACTTCGAGTCGAGCATAACTTTAAACTTAGATTTACTAGTAAATCCTGCAAGTTTAGAGCTGAGTTTGTTAGTTAACGAAGACAAGTCGTACTTATAATCAGCAACATTGTTGTGTGAATTGCTAGAGATATAATCAACAATATAATTCACTAATCCCGATGTATAAACTCGGGTTGTATCAGTGACTGTCGAAGGCACTAGCAAGTTATTCAAGCGAATTCGCGTTCCGGTATCAGTGTAAATTATCTGACCAGCAAGATTCCGTTTAATTCTGCTTCGATCAAAAAATGCCCCAAACATGCGCGACGGTGCAATTAATAACATTGCCTGTAATAAAGAGAAGCAGAAATCGCTCGACCGGCGCCAAGCTGCTTCGACCGGTGCCATGTCACCGAATTCCCAACGTCCTGTAGCACGAACTGTTCCTGTAATATACTGCGTGTCGATCGGGGAAATTAAATTACCGGCTTGGTCTACAGGAGCTTGAAGACCTAACACGGGGCGAGCAAACTGTGTCCGTACGATCGGGCCAGACGGCAAACGAAGGGTGCCAGTCCGAATATCGTCCCACAGAACTAAGTTATCGCTAGTGTATGGAGATGGGCCATAAGTTGCGTTCCACCAATCAGGTTTTACACTCTCACCCAGGCATTCCCACGGGCAAATGTGAGGCCGATCGGTGTCAAACAAAAACTTGTAAACTCCTCTCCAAAACCCCGGCACCGACTTACCGTCTACTGTATAGAAATCTTGCAAATTGTAAGATTTTCGGTTTAATTCGTCGTAACCGCGATACTCAGTATAATCTGCGTTGACCCCTGCTGCAAGCCAAGAGTAAAACATCGGTGAAATAATCTCGTTAAATCGAGATAAGTCGATATCAGCAAGTCGACTGTATCCAGGAAGTAACGTGCTAATATCAAGTATCGCCGGATCATATTCTACCTTAAGATTGTTGTAAATTCTCGACTCTAGTTCAAGGACTAACTCATCTCGATAATCATTAAATGCGATAATAATCGAACCGTCATGCCCTTGGATAACAATCGGCGGGACACCGATTGACAGTAATGAAAATTCCGGAAGTGGATCTAAAAATTCAATTGTTAACGTGTCATCTATATTTTCAGCAACTGTAAAATCAGTCCCTAACTGCATTGCTTCTCGAGATATAGTCTGCAGATCAGAAGTTCGAGTTTCAAGAATTACTGTTACATGAGCTGCATTATAAAATCCCCCATGCCGTTGGACCACAAACGACGTCGGCGATGCATCAGTAATTTCATAATTTAAAAATTCAGGAGAGTACGTGTCGTCAACAAACTTTAGCGGTTGGTACTTCGGGAAAATACCAAGTTTAGTTGGGGTCGGCGGACAGAACGATCCATCCGTGCTGTTAAACTCGTATATGTCAACTTGAGTAGAACCAGCCAATGGTACTAAAAATTCGATGCTAGTTCCGTTATCTGAAAACACATAATCTCGTCCAAGTAATGCGATTACTTCGTTAACATATACTAACACTGCCGAATTAGACGGAACTCCAGTTACTACTGGCGAAGTTAACGAGAAAAATACTTGGCCGGAGGTGCTAACGTAATGAGACGCTAGGCCTCCGTGTGAAGCAAACATATCACTTAAATAGTACGGACTTGTCTTCGGCCGACCGTCCGATAACTGTGCAAGAATGAAGTCAACGTGTTGCCTCGCTGATGCATCGATTCCCGAGACTGAAGCTGCATTAATAAATGCTCGTTTAAATGTTGCATAATTAACTTTAGCAAAATTTAAGGCTTTCATTATGTTTGCAGAGTCTTTACCGAAGTGGTACAAGCTAAAGTTTAACGGCGAACTATGTTGAACAATCTTTGTGCCACGTGTGACAATATTTTGTGGGAGATCCCGAAGGTTGCTGTTTCCCGGAAACTCTCCCACAAATTGAGATGTGTTTCGCACGATACTAGTTGCATGTTCAGAAACTTGCCCAAGCGTAAACTCAACTAAATTCTCGTTCAGAGGATTCTGCTGAAGATTAATCGGAATCTTGTAATATCCATTCTCGGTTTTATCGGCTCGGGAATAACACTCAAGCGTAACAATATCAGTGGCCGAAACCGGGGATACTAAAGTAACAACTACTTGTTGTACATCAAGTGTTAATTCATACGCAGATGCCTTAAGTTGATTGCCATTTACAAAGGCATTCACCTGCAGATCGTCTAATAAGTGAGCATTGTCAAACACGTCGACCGGGAAATTATTAGTAAATCCACTCTCCTTAAACACACGAACAACAGGTTGTGTATTAGCAACACTTGACTTAACCCACCCGTTTTCATATTTTAATGAAAATTGATCATCGTAAACAATAAAGAATCCTGAATCGATAGCTTGCTGCTTAACAATCGTTCCTGCATTGTAACTAAACTGATCATTCTGATAATCAAAGAGAAACGTAATGTCTCCAATGTTATTGATATTCTGGTAAGCCACTGGGAACCCGAGCACCGAGTCTGCAACTCCGTTTCCTAGCTTGTAAGAAAAAATCTTAGTGCCCTTAAACGTCGACGACTCATAATCTGCAAAACTAACCTTATTAGAATCAACAACATCAAACAGCGGAGATTGGTTAATTGACGTTTTTTGTTGGCCGCGCACCCATGTAGTGCCGTTAAACCAGAAACTTGCCTTCGCAAAATTTACACCATAACGAACAAATACCACCTCTGATTCTACCGGGTCACTGTCGGATTCAAGGTCGAGCACAATGCGCGGATAAACCCCCGAATTAGAAAAGCGAACTTTATAAACTCGATTATTAACTAATGAATCTGTGTCAGCAGTAACAAGAATCCGCATGCCATCTGCTAAGTCAATTCCGTCAATATTATAACCGAACGACCCGTTGATTGATCCGAATGCATCGCTCGTAACTGTATCGACTACATCAACAGACACCTTCGGACGGATCCCAGAATTAGAAAGCTTAATGCCCGGTAAAAACTCAATAATAGGTCTTGCTGCTCGAGTAGACTGGTCAAGTGTTGACGACAATCCGTTCGCTGCGGCTGAGGCAATGATTACGTCCTTGTGGAACCACCGGTTAGCTTGCGACCACGAATTTCGATCAGGGCTATTGCGGTTTATAACAACGTAATCCTGGGTAGAACCGGTTAAGGTTAGTGGTTCAGAAACTGCCAACGACAGTGTGATTGCGTCTCCTACTCCTTCAACATACCAATCGCCCGACGAATACTTCGATCCGTCAGTTAATGAAGGAAAGCTAACCTTCATTCCGTTTGATATTGATACTCCTGATGAGACGAACGAAGGCTGGCCAACAAACTCTACAATTGAGCTAACTTCCGGAATCTCAATTGTAGCCGGTCCGTCAGGAAGCCAGTAATATTCCTGGAAATTTGAAATTTTATCCCAGCAGATATGGGGATTCCACGAATAAAACTCTTGGCGATTAATCGGTTCATGATTAGAGATGTTGCCGCCAGATACTCCGATGTGATTGATGTGATCGATATAGTCCTTTAAAAATAAAGTATTTCCGAGGTCGTCTTGGATCACAGCAGCAGGTTCGAGCTGGTATGCTCGGCGCTCCGAGCTAACTGCATCAACATAAACATCAGACGACTTAACTGACTTGGAAGTTTGGCGTCCGATGTACCCGTTTACTTTTTTAACAGTTCCGGGTTGGGTAAGTTGATCAATAGTAGATTGCAAAAATTTCTTATTATCATCAGTCCTAAAAAACCGTGGCAGTAAATCTGCAGACTGCCTAATTGACGAATCTGAAGTCGGAAGCTTAATTTCTGCTGGGCTGTTTGGAGTTGCCATTAAATATTTCCTGAACTAGTTACTTGTTGTTGGAGTGCAACTTCGCTTAACGATGTTGAAATTGCACTTGACCCTTTAATGTTACTTGTTGTAATCGACTGAATAATATCAATATCGTCTACAGTTGCGCCGTTAATAAAAATTTGATCCTTCTCTGCTCGAATCTCATAAAGATTGCCGAACAGCATACTATCTTGGCGAGGAACGATCAAGAAGTTTACAATATACGGTGCAACACGATTCATCACAAATGTTGATAACTCTGAAAAGTAAAAGCTATCACCGAAATCCCAGTTCTCTAAACTAAAGAATTCGTTAATTGCTGAAATAGTTTTAGCCTTTATGTCATTGTCACTAATTACTACACCTGGATTCTTTATAAGCTTAAACGTTGCCTGGAAACTTTCCGATGCTTTGTTTCCGAATAATAGCTTGTAACGCACCGGATGGTAGATGATTTCGTCACTTATTGACTTAATTTTATTCAACGACGGTGCTAACGTATTATAAAGCGAGGTTGAGCTCGGAGGCAACGGTTCGTCTTGAATACTACCTGCTAACCAACGACGATACTCCTTGTCATACTGCTTAGTTAAAATAAACACATCAACAATATTAGTTAGCCCCGGATCAATACGTGAATCCGCGTTTGCTTGATGTACATATTGAAATTTTAATCCATCTCGACCCGGAAAGACCTTATAGTCTAGTGTAATTTCAAGCTTAGTTGGAAGCTGAGTAAATTTCTTCACTAATTTAATGTCAGCAAAGTAAAAATATTGCCCCACTGCGTAAGTATTTGTATTTAACAGTTCAGCAATTGCTAAACTCTCAGTTTCGAAAAACGCAACCGTGTTGTTTTTATTACTAAAAATTCGATAATCTTCTTGTCCGTGGAACACTTCATACCGTTCTAGAACCACAAATCCACCTGCTGAAATGTTCTCAAACGAGTCCGGATTATCAACTACACCATCAGAATCTCGATCACTAAATGAAATCACAATCTTTTTAGTGTCAACATACCCGTCGATCCCAACATATTCCTGAGTAACTTGCCAAGGGATGTTAGTTGTAAACGGAATTGTTGAATTCGGCCGTGTGTTTGCACTTAGTACAGTTACCGAATCAACCGCATCTAAGGACGTCGATGCGACTCGATTATCGGCACTATCAAAATAAAATCGAACTTGTTTATCGCTTTCAAATACATATCTAACCTGACGAGTCTTAAACGTGTAATATTCGTTATCAGTAGTAAACAGCATAATCCAACTCGAGTCGTTTGATAGTCCTTCGTTAACTAAACTAAAGTCACCGTAGCCAACATTTTCTTTAGGAACAACCTTCCATCCCGAAGTCTCAACGTCGTATCGTAACCCGAATGTTTTATTATCAAAAATCAAATTAGTGATTGTACGCACAACATCTGAAGATAAATTTGGTTTCCAAACAGGAATAATTTGCGACAGCAATGCACCTTTCGGAACAATGTCGCTTAACGATATCGGACCAAACTCTGCTCGAGGAACAAGAATTCCGTTATTAGTAATTCGCGTAACCTTGCTCCAAATTTCAACCGATGCTCCCGGAATAAAATCGATCATCTCAGGAGTAATTATGCTAACTAACCGGTTGTTGTTTAATGTATCAAAGTAATATCCATCCGGCGCAGTGAACTTAACCATTGCGTTTTGAACCACCGCTGATAAAATACCGGAGTTTGTTGTTCCAACTTCGATCGAGGTCGACAACCCGCTAGATAGCGCAATATATCCAGTTGATAAATTCTGATCAGAAGTTAAATTTATCCAAGAATATCCTGATATCTGCTTCCTAGAGAAATTATCATAATAGAAGTCTCGGACTGATTCACTCTTTAATCTTGGAAGAACCTGTGAAACAATCACTCGTTCAATGTCGGTCTTATTAGTAAACGAGAACCGATCGTTCACTAAGTCCTCAGTCTTGTACAATGCACCGTCACTTGCAAATAAATCAACTGAGCTGTACTTTCCAGTAGGATCAATAAGATCAAACCCCCGGCTAATACCAGCCGCGCTTCGATTTATTGCTTTTGTTTTAACAATATCTTGGTTAACTGATAGCGGACTGATATTATAATCTTCAGCAGTTATCATCCTATTCTGAGTATAATATGTTGCAGGCGCCCTTGACTTAATATTGTCATCAGTTTCAGATTCAGACGAATTGCTCACTGAAGAAAATAGCGACAGCGTAAGGGTTAATGTTTCGGTCTGTCCTACATTCGAAACATACGGAATTGAGATGGAAACATTTCGGATGTCTTTCGGATTAATTGTGTACGATAGACCGTTACTTACTCGATAGTATGCACGAAATTGTCCGCGCGGTAGCGTACCAAATGTGCCATCACTAAACACTAAGCTAGCCTGATCGTTAACCCGAGTAACTACCCCATAAATGTTTTTGATATTCTTATCAAGGCTGTTATAAATGACATTATTGCCTTCAAGCGACGGCACCTGTGCCCACAACTCCGACTCATAACCCGACTGGTCAAGTCGATACAGCCAAACATCTGAATTATTAATGTTTGGCGTATCGATGTCTACTGACTCGTTCGTCGACGGATGGGAAATTGTAAATGTTCCTTGATTTAGTGTACCTTGTTTAAAGTTTACAAAAAATCCAGAGTTTGAAGAACCGTTTCCTTTACCGTCGTTACGGAAGATAAACGCAAGACGATTGCCGATGGCAGGAGGTTCTTCATAAATTTCTGCTGCATTTTTAAATGTCGTTGAAACTATCTCAAAATCCATCTTACTTCCGTCAACAGTTTTGCTAAACGGAAATACCGGAACAGTTTCACTGATTGCCTGGAATCGATATTGCTCTGTTTGTATTCCCTGAATAACTGCCCGATCGTCAGGAGTACCAAATTGGCGAGTGATAGGCAATGCGGCGTTGATCACCCGAATAAATTGATCATGCCATGCTGGATTTGCCGCATCATTCCACGAAATAGTTTGGCCAGCAAGCCCGCGGCCGTTGCTGTCAAAGATAGACTGCGTAGTTGCAACTGAGCTAAACTTCAGCATGCCAGATGCTGCAATATTGCGATGCGGATTATAACTTAATAATCTAGCTAATCGGAGGACACTCTCGCGACGCTCTGCTAACTCAAGGAAGTTATCTCGTGCGTTTAAGTCGATTCGGTAGCTAATACTTTGGCCTAAGAATGCAATTAGGTCAATTAAGGCAATATATTCCGACGAGTCTAAGTAATCATTAAAATCTTCAGGAAAATTCTCGCGAAGATAGTTGATCATAACACGTCTTAAACTATCAAAGTCGTAACTCTGAAAGTCGGCATTTCGGAAACTCTGATAGATACGTTTCCAATCTTCTGCTACTAATAATCGATTTTGTCGTTCGGTTGCTGACATACGCTAATCCCTGTTATGAACATATTTAGCGCATTTTATTATATGAGTAGTTTATAACGCAAGTAAATTGTTTGACTGATCAAATCGAAATTTTAATTGTTCTGTAATAAAATACGGCAAATAAGTAACTGAACACTCAACTAGTAATCCCGAATCATAAGCAGTTACTACCACCTCATTTGCTGAAATTCTAGGGTCATAATTAATTACTTGCTCTACATCATTCGCAACTAAATGCTTAATTTCATCAGTGAGTGGTTCGAACAATACATCCCAAATAATAGTGCCAAAGTCTGGTTGTTCCAGACGCTCCCCTTTTCTAGTGTGGAAGTGGTTTATTAGATCTTGCTTAATCAGCGAGAGATCGTATAGACTATAACTTTCTGAATCACTCGAAATAGTGCTAAACCCCTTGTATGTTTTAGTAGTCGGGATTGTATTGTTTGACTTTGCGGTCTTAATCACAATCTTTTCATATAATTTTGAATTAGATGCCATAATGCTATTACCCTTTGCTTAGCTTCTCAAATGTGTCATTTCGAGTAGAATACTGCTTCCAACCTGTGCCAGCACTTGAAATTGATGCAGCTTCTCTATCGGTCTTAGTTACCTTAAACTTAACTGGATCTAAATTCTCGTGCTGAGGATACGGTTCATGTGTTGGAACACGCTGCATAATACTCGAAATCGCGCCACCCGTTTCGGTCGGAAGTGAATGAACTGAAAGTGAAGGCGGCAATAATGCGGTTGTTGCAGGTTTCGCAGGTGTTGCATTCATACTCAGCTTAGCTGCTGTTTCGTAATGAACACCGGTTGATAGTAAATGCGTTGACCCCGCAGTTGTAAACCGATTATCGCCAGTTGACTTTAACTCAAACATCCCACCCACTGTAGTTTTCATTCCGCTAGCTACTGTTGTGTTGAGCGAGTTTCCAATTTTAATTTTTTGGTCAGCGCCGACTGTTAGAAAATTATTGCTAACTACATGCGTTCGCATTTCATTTCCGGCTTTTAAATTTACATTTCGCTTTGCTTCAAAATTAATGTCGCGGTCTGCGAGAAAATTCAAATCTGCCTTAGTATGTAAACTGACACTATCTTCAGCAAAAATATCAATCTTGCCATCACTCGTCATTTCAATCCAAGTAGTACCACGCGAATTACCAACATATATTAAATCTTCAGAGTTATGAAGAAGAATTTGATGGCCAGTTCGAGTACGAATACGAATCAACTCGTTATGCGGGCGAGTTACTGCGGATGGATCAGCAATTACATCAGACTGCTCAACTGACAAATAAACAGGGGGGCCGTCAGATGCTTTAGTTTTTCTTAAAAACTGTTCGTCGCCGTCGTCCATTACAAAAGATGATCCGCCCAGTCGACTTATAAAGACTGACTGATTACTTGTTCCGGCTTTGATGTTACGAGTCGGTGCCCCAGTTTGTCTATCAACGGGGCCCGGGGTACTAACTCCAAACACCATTGACGGCGCTTCTCGTCTTGCTGAACTAGTAGTAATCCCGCGAGTATCATCTTTTAGCAGTCCCTGAATTTTAAAAATTTTCGAAAACGGGTGAGCAGGCTTTAAATTCTTTGTAGGGTCTGATGAGTTAAACTTCGATCGATCGGTCTTTTGTTTATTAAATTCAGCAACAGGCTGCCGCGGAAACTCCGCATCAGCAGTACCGTCGACAAATTTAGTTGCTGCAATTCCCGGAATCATAAAATTCATAAATTCTTCCGGAACACAACCTATCCAAAACCCCGCCTCAGGTCGACCTTGTATAAAAATTACAACTACAATAGTACCGACATCAGGAGGAACCATCCACATACCATAACTTTTCTGGGTTCCGTCGTATACCTCCGACTGTGTGCCCTCCGACGACGAAGGGTTCATTCCTGTGATGCCATAGAACGGGTTTAAGTATTTCACTTGACGAATCCGGCTACTTGGATCATCTTGGTCAATCTTAGTTTCTTTTAGTAACTCAACTTCTAGCATTCCAGTGTAAGTTGCATCTAAATGCCTTACGATTTTAGCAAGGAACGGACCAGTTTCTGTTCGGTGTACTCCGTCTGTGCGGCGATAATTATCATGCATAATTGTTTAGATCCTTTCCACTTGGCAGTTCTACTGCCCGCTCGACGATTGAAGGAGCAGACGAGTTCGGGATAACTTGTCCCATTCGCCGACTTAAATTTAATCGTTGCTCGAACACTCCATTTTTAAATGTTGATATTACAGTTAATACCTGATACATACCACTAAAGGTTTGCAAATCTGCTAACTGTGTATATAAACCAGTAGCTTGATCAAGATCAATCGGCGTTTTGTAATTAATGTTTATAAAGTTATCACTCGACTGTCGATTAATTTGCATGTCGCTGTTGATATTATCATTGTTTGTTAAATTTGAGAAATAATTTCCGATACTACTATCACCTAAGTAGTAAACATCGCCCCGGATTCGAAGCTCAACCGTAAGCATATCAACCCCTGCAAGGATTGCCGAATAAAGCTGTCGCACATACTTTGTGGTAGAGTCGCCATTAGTAGTGCCGGTCTCATTATAAGAAGTCATTACCCCACCGCGATAATACGACGGCGTTGAAATCGCTACCGGAAGAGTTTTAACAGGTAATAACGGACTTAGGTTTGTAGGATTTGCTTGGACTTGTTGCCGCTGCTTAGGAACCTGAAAGCTAGGTGCAGGGACACCCGGGTTAAGGAGGAAATCCAAGTTTCCGCTAGATATTTGGTCAACCGCTCGAAGTGTCCTGCGTTGTTGTTCCGACAGTGTTGTTATCTTACTTGTCTCACCAATACCGTTGTAGTCTGCAAATGCCGCGTGCCTGAATGTTGCGTTAAATGATAAATCAAGATCGAGAACGTCGACATTCTTGCCAGTAAATATATAGTCGTAACTTTTTGCAGGGATCGACTGCGGTGATGCAGGCAAAGAAGTACCCGACGGAGCAAATACTGAAGCATCAACCTTGTATTGAATTACACGAAATACATAAACACGAGATATGTCTCCTGTTGCAGACGGCGGATTAAAAAATACTTGAGTTTCAATCTTCCACCACATCAACTTATCACCCCGGTTTCCCTTTAACGCACTAGCACAGTCCTTTCCATATTTGCTAATTATCATAACCTGATTAATTGCATCAATGATGCTACTACCATGCCCAAATGTCATTCTCCCAGCAGTGGTATCGAGAGTAACTGCATCACGGGTTAAAACGCGGTGACCGCGTGCGTCAGTGCCTTCGGTAAATCGATCCTCGACAAAACTTGTTGACCCCGAATAATTTTCAATCGAAAGGTTTGATCGAGCAATAGGGTTACAGTCGATGTCGTCCTGGTACCACTTAGAAGAATCAAACGGCTCTGAGTTTTCTTTAGGAAATATAATTCGAACCGAGTCCGGAGTACCGGTGTTACCTCGAACATAATTCATCCTGCCTAGCTGTGCATTAACTGCATCTTGTAGACTGTTCCCGCCCGATTGCAAAATATCAGCTACAGTTTTACCTTGTATAGTAACATCTTCCTTAATCGTTACAATATCTGGAGTATGGCAGTATTCATTATACGGATAGGCTTCGCACTCGTAAATTGCACCGGCTGCTGATACACGCATGTCGATGTTAGAGATTTTAATCGGGAAGTGACGTGTACACTGCGGCACCGAAAGCTCTTTATTACTATCGTCGTATCCGTTAAACCTTAACGTTAATAAGAACGGAGCATCAACCCAGTTTGAGAACTTTTGCTCAGTCGACGCCTGTTGGAGAGCTATAAAAAACAGCCCCATGCTCATCGGTTCAGTAACTACAAACTTTATACGGGTTGCAGTAGTATTTCCAGTTACTGTATTAAGCCCGAAAATACCTTCAATATAAACATCGTCGATATAAAAATCAAACTTATTACTTGTGGTTCCTGTTGAAGTTGGAAGTAAAATAGACACCCGATTACTAGGATCTCCGGAGCCTGATTGCAAAATAATACGGCCAAGATCCCCCGACGGTCCTTTATACGATGACAAAGGATTGTTGTACTGAGCAGCGGTTAATACGCTAAGTGTAAAATTATAGTTAACTGATCGGAAATCATTCAACTCGTTGATCACCGGAAGAACCGGAGTAGAGTAGTTTGCCTTAGACGGACCCTGCACAGTTGAAGCCGGTCCATTAGGGGTAACAGTTGTCATAAGATTACAATCCTAGTGCTGCAAATAACGGCCCACGTTTTGGGAGACGGATCACTAACCCAGGAACAAAATCGTAAATAGGATCTTGCATAACATCAAGGTTACGTTGCATAAAGACCCACCAAAGCTTCGGAGTGCCGTACAACTCCGCAGCTAGTAAGTCAGGACGATACACATACTTAGATTCCACTTCATACAACGGATCGTCGCTTTCAGCACCGATTTTTCTTAAATTAAAATACCCAAGGTGCTCGTTTGTAATTGTAGTATCTGCCCACGGGCTGCTCGAAGGATAAGACATAGACATTAAATGAACCCCCTACCAGTTTTTGCATATTCACCGTTAACAAATTTCTGTAAGTTAAATTCACGAACTTCAGACTTACTATACACCGGGGAAACAGTGATCGAAATTGTGCTGTGGACTGGCACTCGCGTTAAGCCCGAAGAGGTACCTGATGTTTTATCAAAAATGCTAGTCACTTTACCGATCGCGCCCGCTGCAATGTTCACCGCAGTGCCGGCCTTTTCAAGGGCAGCACTTGACCCTGCAAGTCCAAATATATCACTTGCAGTATCGAGCAAATTAGAAATTTCACCTAAGTTATTTCCGATTGTAGTTTCAATATAGTCAACATTATTCGCAAGAGTTACAGTGAAAGACTTAATAACAACAGGCACATTATTAAAAACATAATCGCCATAACCGTTCAAGTGAACAACAGGCGGAGGGTTCCCTGCATTCTGATCACTTCCAGAAAACATCTTCGTAATGCTTCTAAGATAATGTAATACCGCAACCCAATACTGGGCTTGAACCGAATCCTCAACAATAAAATCTCCACTTATTTCAATATCAGAAACTTTACTATTCTGATACGCAGAGAATTGATAATTTTGATGAACTACCGGAATATCGGCGTAGTTTGCAGTGCTAGAAATATTAATCGTCGGCGTGAAGGGGAACACAATTCCTTTAGTGGCACGCAATGGAGACAAGATAGGACTTTTAGTAAATACATCTGTCTGCGGCAACGACAATTTAACACGCCAGTCAAAGTCCTTATCGGCAGAACTGAATAACACACGGGCAGTATTAAGCACCGTCGATACTCCGGCTCCCGAAGCAATAGATTTAGCAAGTTGATTATTAATGCCCATTTTGGACTCCTTAGTGAAGTATTTAGTTGACAAAATAAACTGCGTATTTTATAATAAGCGATAAAAGGACTTTTAACCATGGCAAAAATCAACTACTTAAACAATAAAGATCTGCTCGAAGAAATCCATAAATCAAAGACGTCGTATTGCACTTTTACAGAAAAGAGGTTTCATGCATACGATTTAATTGTGTCGGAACTAGCTGACATCGAGGGCGAGGCAATCGACGAGGCAAAGAAGAATAGAGCAAAACGGATTAGTCAAAAGGATTTCGAAGCACGAAAGTTAGCGGGCGAACGTGTTAAACTTGCTGACTGCGAAATAGATTATACCGCAATCCCTATCACAGAGCTAGTGTTTAGGGTAATGACTTACGACCACATCCCATTAAACCCTACCCGAAAAAAGAAGCCAAAAACCGAGGCCGATCGGCACGACAAAGTAAACTTCCCTGCATTTCAACACTGGAAATTCAACGACGACGGTGACCTGATCTGTGTAGGCAAAAGCCACTGGAAAGGAGATCTAGAAACCGGTGAATTCTGTAAAACTCACGGCGCAATTACTAACACCCTTGCAAAGATGTACATTAAACTCTGTGAACGATACGCTACGCGAGGCAATGTAAGAAGCTATACTTACAACGACGAAATGAAGGGTCAAGCTATATTGCAACTTACATTAATCGGACTACAATTTAACGAAGCAGTATCAAACAATCCGTTTGCGTATCTAACTACAGCAGTAACGAATTCATTCGTCAGAATTATAAATATAGAAAAGAACAACCAAGACATACGAGACGATTTGCTCGAAATGCACGGTATGAACCCAAGTTATTCGAGGACAAATACAGATGAACACGAAAGCGCCCTTCGACGTTACAATGATTCGGTCGATTCCGGAAGATACAATAACGGAGATGACTAACGAAGTACGACTAACCTTAAAAAAGTTGAAGATAGCTTCACCGATTTTCGGAATGATCGGCGACGCTATCAACTCAGTTAACCCCAGGCAAATTCTATTTCACGCAATACAAAGCACGCTAGATGTACCTAGTTGCAAGTGCGGGGCTACTCTCGCGTGGCACGTAGATCGCATGGAATATCGAAAATACTGTAGCCAAAAGTGTACTGCAACATATACAGTTTCTCTCAAAAAAGAACAAAATCTTTTAACTATCGGGTGCGAGTGGCATTCACAGCAACCGATTTGGAGAGAAAAAGTGCAAGAAACGATTTCTCAAAAATACGGTGATCAGTTTTATTCTGCCCGCAGTAAAAAGATTAAAGCAACGAATCTCGAAAGATACGGTGTTGAGCACCAAATGCAACTCGAATCAGTTAAGGATAAGATTAAAGCAACGAATCTCGAAAGATACGGTGTTGAAAATGCCGCAGCAGCAGATAGCATTCAACGCAAGATGAAAGCAACTTGTCTTGCAAAATACGGTGTTGAAAATATATCGCATAATAAATCAATAAAAGAAAAATCTGGAAACACAAGAAAAACTAATTACTATGATGCTGCAACATTAGAAAAACTTAATAGTAAAGAGTGGCTAACCGAACAACATCTAACAAAGACAGTCGGCGAAATGGCAATTGACCTGGGGGTAAGTCCAAGTAACTTGTGTAAGTATTTTCACAAGCATAACATCTCAATTACTCGACATGCAACTTCATTTCCTGAAAAACTTATTATCGAATATTATACTTCAAAAGGAATTAAATTAATACCACACGACCGAACTGTAATTGCACCAAGGGAAATTGATATTTATTTCCCTGACTACCAATTAGGCATCGAAGTCAATGGATGTTATTTTCACTCTGAAGATTTTAAAGAGAAAAATGACCACTTAAATAAAACAAATCTCTGCACTTCAAAAAATATTAAGCTGTTGCAATTCTGGGATTTCGAAGTTCTCGAAAAGTTCGACCAAGTGATTAACTTAATCAATTCAAAACTTAATCAAGTAACTCGGCTCTTCGGAAGGAAAACAGTAGTTAAGGTAATTCCTTCCGAAGAAAAGAAAAGTTTCGTAACTAAAAATCACCTACAAGGAGATGTGCCTAGTTCAGTTAACTTAGGGCTGTTTCATAATAACCAACTTGTAATGGTAGCGACATTCGGCAGAGCTAGGTTTGCCAAAAACAAAACCGAATTGTTAAGGTTGTGTTCTAGCAAAGGAATCTGTGTAATCGGCGGGGCAAGTAAATTACTATCACACTATGTTAACAACTACCTCGAAAGCGGAAATGAGTTAATCTCTTATTGTGATCGACGGTATAGTAACGGAGCTGTGTACATGCATTGCGGGTTTAAGTTAACTCATGTTTCGCCAATTGGGTTTTTCTATATTTCTAAAAACGGAAAATATGCTGGGACTCGGTATCAATGGCAAAAACATCTGCTTTCGAAAAAATTGCCGAACTACTTAGCATCTGAAACAGCATGTGCTAATATGCATAAACACGGATATCGAAAAGTATGGGATTGTGGACAACTTGTATTTTCGATCACAAAGGGATAAAAATGAGAATAAACATTCACGATAAAAGGGTACAACTTGCATTCGAAATCCTAAAGGAACACCACAGGGAATATGACGATGTTAAGTTTGCAAAAATCTTTGAAGATCACTACCACTGCCGAATCATACCAAATGACCCGTTCGGGATAACCGGCGATATAGAGCTGTCAGAAGACAAATACCAGTCTTGGTTCATTCTCAATTTTGGGAGTGGCGATGAGTAACCTCTTTAAAAAAGCAGCAATGTTCACAGATCTGCACTATGGAGCCAAAAGCAATAGTGAAATTCACAACCGCGATTGTGATAGTTTCGTAAATTGGTTTATTGAAGAAGCAAAGCGACAAGGGTGTGATACTTGTATCTTCTTAGGCGACTATCACAATAATCGAGCAACTATGAATCTTAAAACCATGGATTATGCAGTCCGTGGATTAGATAAGCTCGGACAAAATTTTCAACAAACAATATTCATTCCGGGCAACCACGACTTGTTCTTTAAAGACCAACGGTCAGTGCATAGTGCGCCCTGGGCAAAGCATATCCCTAACGTAACGTTTATTGAAAAGCCAACTACTATCGGTAATGTAACCCTGTGTCCGTGGCTCGTCGGCGACGAATGGAAAACTGTAGGGAAAAAAGGTGGACAGTACATCTTCGGTCACTTTGAACTACCTTCATTCGCAATGAATGCAATGGTGCAAATGCCCGACCACGGCGAAATTCAGCTAGAACATTTCTCTCGTTACGAGCTAGGGTTCAGCGGTCACTTCCATAAGCGACAGCAGCGAAAGAATATGATCTATATCGGAAATGCGTTCCCACATAATTATTCAGATGCATGGGATGATGAGCGAGGAATGGCCGTGTTAGAATGGGGCGGAACTCCAACCTATATTCCGTGGCCTAATCAACCAACATTTCGAACGGTGAAGTTGAGCAAATTAATCGACGAAGCAGATGCAATCATCAAAGAGAATCAGTACTTACGAGTTGGACTCGATATCGATGTATCATTCGAAGAAGCGTGCTATATCAAAGAAAAATTCATGGAAGATTACGCAATACGCGAGCTTGTATTAATTCCAGAGAAAAGGACTGAAGACGGAGTCGTCGACCTTGAAGTTAAAAGCTTCGAATCAGTTAACCAGATAGTAAGTTCTCAAATTATAAACATTCAAAGCGAAACATACGATCCGAAAATCCTACTCGACCTGTACAATTCATTATAAGGAAATTTATGTCAATTAAAATTTTAAATCTAACTGCAAAGAATTTCTTATCTACCGGAAATCAAACCCAAGCGATTAACTTCAGCCAGGAGCAGCTTACCTTAGTAATCGGAGAAAACCTCGACCAAGGTGGCGCTGACGCAGGTTCACGAAATGGCGTC
>ERZ650304.396-NODE-396-length-23898-cov-17.374869_pt1 | contig 23898 bp, 16 predicted proteins | sample MGYA00376240_ERZ650304 | MGnify/ENA primary metagenome ERZ650304 (study PRJEB26733, sample SAMN07839271) | wastewater metagenome | biome: small river; feature: stream; material: water | place: USA: North Carolina | collected 2016-03-01 ... | reverse complement strand
GGTTACTACGCCAGATACGTTATTAACCCCTTCATCAAACTTCTTGGGGTCAACGAATCTAAAACCTACCCCTTCATTCTCCTGCTGTCTTTCCGATAAGTCCATTTGATTGGTCTTTGTTGTAGAGAGTAAGATGACCTGTTCAGGAGTCGCTCTAAATGTCTTCTCGATGCCGTTTAAGGTCATCGGAGGGACAGTGATTACGGTGAGCTTACGAAGGGTTGAGGGCAAGTCATATCGCTTTAGGTCAAACGGTGAAAACAGGTACCAGATACCGTTTTGGATGAAGTGACTAAACCCCGTTGCATAGATACCGCCAACTGCTTCGTTCACCACCTTAGGCATTCGATAAAACGGAGTGCCGTGAGGAATAATGACCTGTTCATATTCCTCGGTAGCATAGTTTGGGGCAATAGAGATTCCAAAGATGGGAGACTGTTGTCCTTGGGTCTTTTGTACAAAATCACCAATCAGTGTTTCAATGATTTTTAACGGGGTTCCTTTACGTGGGGTTGCACCCACGTTAGATGTTCTAACAATGTCTAGACTCTTGGGGTAGAGTTGAAACTCTACGTTCTTCAAAGAACCCAATCCTCCAGTGTTTGTCATTGCTGATAAGTTATCCCCCATGGTCATGGAATTACTACTAGCATCAAACACCTTGGCCTTGTAGCGAATAGAACTGATTGCATCTGAACTGTTAGAACCGGTGACAATGGTTGTCACCGGTGTCTTAGTTACCGTCATCTCCAACAGATCAAGATTGGGATAAACCACCTTATCGTAAATGGATCTCTCCATCAAAACAGAGATCTTAATATACTCTGCATACTTCGATAAGTAATCTGCTTCATTCTCAAAGATGTTCACGAGTGGAACGTTAACATCTTGACCATTGACATGAAGCACTACTGTGATCTTGAAATGAATTGGAGGATTGACGGAGTTTTTGATGGCATCGAGTTCAGCTTGTACATACGGGTGAAGTGACCTTAACATACTGACTCCTTAGTTCTGGTCCATCCAAACGCTGGCAGGGAACAGATCTATTCTGGACTTGTAGGGTAAGAATGAGAATCTTTGCGCTTCTCTTTTCTCTTTGGTATCCAGTGAACCAAAGACCTTGGAGCGAGCCAAGCTACTCTTTGGTTTAGGTTTTGGAATGACTTTAGGAGCGGTAGCAAGTTTGGAGATTTGATAATCCCGATAAATCGTGGCAACGTAGTCATCATACTTGATGAAATCTGACATTGCAGGCATGGACATTCCTTGATATAGGGTTGCTCGTTTTGCCCATAGCTCAATGTACTCGATTATCAGGTCAGTATGTTTGACATGGTCTAGTACCTTCCTAAACGAAACCTCCAGACCGTTTAGAGTGTAGTCGATGATCTCCCACCCCGTCATGCTGATACTGGTTCTGGTATCCAAACTGTACTCATCACTTCTTTTCGATCCAGTATAGGGGGCTTCTACGCGGCCGTACATCGCGATAAGACGATCGGATTCTTTGATCGACATTGACCAACTACGATCTGACATTAGACCATAGATCTCGGCGATTCTCTTTTCGATGTCTTCTAATCTGAGACTTTCCTTATCGTCAAAAGAATCCCCCCATTTTTCTCGCTCTACTTGTTGGCGAGAAAGACGTAGGTCTTCAATAACTCTGGTCATGATTGAAACTCCAATACCATCAGTAGGGTAATGATGAGTGGACCGTAGTAGAATCGCTCGGGAGCAGACCAGTTAGGATAGTTCTCGAGAAGTACTCTGATCACATCAGCAGACACTTTGCGGTTTAACATGTAGTTTTTCAATTGAAGCTCCAAATGTGAAAGGCCAACATCATTCAACTCATCCATATCGTAAAACGATTGTGACAGGACATAATCCCCAGAGTCAAGTACTGGCAGTAATGGAATGTCTTGATAGGTCAGATTGGTTGACTGGTAAGTGATCTGATCACTGTCTGGTAGCGATCCAATCTCTTCGTAATCAAAGTCCACATTGTAGGCAGCTTGTGTAGGGTGAACCACGTAAGGAATGGTTGTGAATGCAATAGACAAGTGTTCTCGATTGGAAGACCATGAGTCTGCACTAACATGAGCCGCTTTGGTGAAGCAGTGGGGCACTTCTTCTGTGCGCTGGTCCAATATAACGCTATAGATGTCCAGATGGTTTGCATAGCGATGATGATCAACGTTGTATTCAGCAATATCCCGAATCTTACTTCTGGCACTTGTGGTGGGGATAAGACGTTTCAGAAATGACACCACAAATGGATCGTAAGAGGCTAGGGGTTGTTTAGGGACAATCAGTGTAGAGTATACCCTAGAGTAAAACTCCGATAGATAGCCAGTCGTGAATGCTGTTCCTTGATCTTTTGCAAAGCGACGATCGTTAAACTCTTTAGAGGTTAACAATGGGTTCTTACCTGCGGCGATAAACTCTGCCACATAGTAGGACTCATGAATGACCGACTTATTGAGAGCGTCGATATGTCCCTTGGACGCGATAGACATCCAAGTGAAGTCGGCTCGGTAAGCCATGTTTGCAAATATCGACAGCGGCTCTGGTCGGTTGATTTGAAACTGACCAATCCTTCCATCACCCATGTCTGACAAAAAGATGTCACCATCGATTGGAATCAGTCCTGGAGCAAATAACGTCATACTACCAGTGACATTATTGTATCCAGTGGTTGCATCATAGCTACGATCAAACTGTCCTTCGAGTTTAACATCGAGGTTGTTGATCTTTTTGTATTGCTTGTGCAAACCAATGTTATTTCCATCTGGATCTTGATCCTTGTAGATGGACTGATTGTAGTATGCAATCAGTGTTAAAGGATAGCCTTGGATTGCCGTATATAGCGACCGTATGGGAATAGAGGTCGTGTCTTTGATGTTAGAGGTGAGATAATCCTCTTGCTGTTTTGCCTTCACCATTTCCGTCTGGGGAAGTTTCTGTGTTGCTCTGTCTAACTTGATTGTCATGAACGTTCTCCGGGGATAATGATAAGTTGACCTACCATGGGGATGGTCAGTGCTGGATTCTCAGGTTTGATTGCATCGATAACTTCATCCAGATCTCCTCCTTCTATAAACTTGGCATGTGCTCTTGGATGGAAGATTGCCAAGTAAGCCTTAAAAAACTCTGGGTGATCTAGCAGCTCTCTACGATATATCGGGTTGAGTAACAATAGGTTCTTAACAAAACCCACCACTACATGAACATGATCTCTTGCTGAAAACTCTTCATTGGTGTAGACGGATAAATCGCTATTGATGCTGGTTTGATTGGTTTCAATCAAATCATCCCATCTAAACAATCTGTACTGCACTAGACTAGAGCGAAGATCTCCCATTCTGGTATGGGTTGCTTTCATGTATTTTAGCAACGCTTTAGAGAATGCAAAGTTTACATCAGGCTCAGTGTCTTTGAGGTTTAGCACCAATAGCGGATCTTCTTCTTTGGCTGCCAGTAGTGTTGCAAAGGGATGGATATTGGTGTCTAACAAGACCGGTTTCCATGTGTCAAAATAAGGCTGTCGATACAGTACACTCTTTGGCCAAAGAAAGTCTGCTGGATTGTAACGCCAACTTCCAATGATGTCATTGGAATGGGTTGATTTACCAATGATCTCTCCATTAGAGGGTTTGGTTTGAATATCCAAAAACATGGGATCTAAGAGCTGCGAGTGTATACTCACTGGATAGTCAAGATGTACATAGTCTGGACGATCGTAGTGGTAGTTGTATTCAAAGCTCAGTGAATAAACTCCGATGTTATCTTCTCGTTCTGGTTTGGGAGATTCTTCGGCAAAATCAAATGTTCCACTGATGTTGATACCCGTCTCATTGACTGCATACCACTTACGTTTACCCGCCTGATCTGTCTTTAGGGAAAGTCCAGGGTTACATCGATTTTGGATGTAGTCCTTAATCTGATCTCCATATCCGTCAATATTTTCTCTCAACATCCAAACGTTAACCATGAGAAGATGTGCAAGATCTGGAACCATATAACTGTATTGTGCCGTATGCATCACCTGCATTGCTAGTAGGTTTTTGCTAAGAGACAGTAATCGTGCTGTGTTCTTAACCTCTTGCTGTTTCCCACCGATGATCTTAATACTCATTCGTGCATCAATGGTGGAATACAGTACCTTAGCATACACCTGATTGTCTGGATCAGCGAATATAAAATGAGTACGCTCTTCTACCGGTCTAACAAACACACTGTGTGGCGCAACATTTTCCTCTAAGGTGATTTCAATTCTAAGGTCTGATGCTACTCGGACTTGGTGTAGAGAATTATCATCTTCTGCACCCCATGGTGGAGCAACCACTTCTCCATTAACATTGAAGACTAGGTTATACCCGCTTCTTAACCGATTACCGATTCTGAGTCTCTCTACAATGTCTTGCAGAATAGTCAGTGCAACTGGTCTTGATACAGTCTCTTGAACATTATTGATGGGGATTGTTCTATGGGGCATGATAACCTCCCAGATCTAAACTCATATGAAATGTCGGCATAAATCTACCGCCCCTAGGGGCGGTAGATTTATCACTCGTTAAGGAGTGGCTGGGGCGGCTGGGGCGGCTGGGGTGGCTGACTTGTTCTTCTCAGCCTTTTTGTCGGCCTTTTTCTTCTCGGCCGACAAGTTCTTCATAGAACCATCAGCGTAGTTGATTGCGGCTGAAGCTACAGTCAAGCAGTGACCGAGTACAGTGGCTTCCGAACGTTGAACCGACAGGAGAGTATGGCCGCAAGCGTTGGAGATTTTGCGCTTCTTCATGAAGGAGCCAATCATGCCGTCGCGAGTGTCGTCATCGTCCTTCTTCTCCTTGTTGTTCTTGCTGTAACCTTCACCAGCAGCCTCGGAAGTGGCTTTCAGTTGCTCAGTGACTTTCTTCAAAGTCTCATCGCGCTTCTTCCAATTGTCTTGGTAAGCAATGACCACATCCAACAGTTCAATTGTTTTGTCTGCGATCTGGGTACATGAATCAAGGGAAAGAGTTTCCAGTTCTTTGCCACCTTCTTGATTCAACGGCTTGGCAAACACAGTGATATTGAAATCTTCCAAGTTTGCCTGAATACCTACTTGCAGACCGCCAAAGTAGGTCTTACCTGAACCCGGCTTGGTACCAGTTGAGTTTGGCAGTGCTTTTTCCAGCTCATCGGCTGCTTTGCCGGCAGCGCCTTTGAAGTCTTTCTCGCTTGACTTGGTGTGAAGTTTGTTGACCTCATTCACCATGCCATCGACTGCGTTCATCAGAAGACCATCGCTGAGGATTTTTCCGGCCGCCTCAGCAAGATCACCGACACCTTTGACTATCTGACCGGAAGAACCAGCGCCGAGTTTGCCACTAGGTACACTGACTTTTTCTTTGGACGAAGCAGCGAAATCTTCCGATTTGCCAGCACGCTTCTTGATCTCTTCGGCACGTGATTTGAGCTTCTCTGAACCAGAGACCCATTTCGTGATGGCGTTTTTGATCTTCTTGAAGAACTCAACGATCTTGGCAATAAACGCCTTGACCGATTCTTTGAAACCTTTCTCGCCAGCTTCAACTGCGCCGATCAGGGTTGCTTGGTCAACACCGCCGGTAGCCGAGTTCAAACCACCACTGAAATGACTGATCAGTTGCGAGGTTGGTGCACCACGGAAGGTACGACGTTGCGACTGTTTGACCAACAAGTTGGCCAGCATTTGCTCGCCATCAGTCATACCACGACCACGTTTAACGAAATGGTTCAGTGCTTCTTGCAGATCGTTGGCGTCTTGAGCGTCGTCGATCGAGGTTTGCGCTTGTTCTGCTTCTGGAGCGGCTTCAGCGACTTCAGCAGTGGCTTCACCAACATCAGCTTCTGGAGCGAAGCTGGTGTCCATTGGGATGCCAGTAGCTTCATCGGCGTCTTCGAGGGTTTCCACGTTGACAATCACACCAGCAGTCTGATCAGGATCAGCGCTGCAAAGACCTGGGGCATAGCGATTCATGAAATCATTGCTACTCATTTGTAAATCTCCATCGATGGTAGATTAAGATTGTCTATGCATTAGACAATAGTTCATAATAATAGGAATTCCTGAAACCATCGCATTGAGGTGTTCTGCGATGTCGGTGAATCTAAGAATGTTCCCATATATAATGCATTGGTCAAGCGTCTGGGGATCAAAAACATCCCCATTGTCTTTTGACACTCTGCGGTATTCTTCAGAAAACGGCTCTGGATTGCAAGGCAGTGCTGCCACCCGATGATAAGCCTCGATGACCATTCCTCGATCATTGACAACGTAATCGTTTTTATCCGATTCCATACCCATGAACAAAGAGGCTAGTTCTTGGAGTTTTTCAATGATCAAGATAGGGTCGGTTGGATGTACGACACATCTGCTCAGATGTTCAGCAAATGTACCTCTACCCTTGTCTGCTAAACTCAATGAAAACCCTAGCTTGCCTGTGATGTTGGCACTAGCACCAATCATGTAGTGACGATCGCGACGAGCGGACGACCCTGACATCATGGGATCACATCTGTAATCACTGACATAGAAGTCATCTTGAACCCCTTCAATTGCATCTTTAGCAGCCACACACATTGAGTGAACGTAGTTACCGTAATTGCTTGAGGAGATTTCTCGATAGAAGTCAATCGTTGCTTGAATGGTGTACAATAGCTCTGAATGAATCAGATGAGATAATACGTTGTTGTCAGATGACCCCAACGATAAACCATTGCTCAGAACACTAGCGATCTCAACAACAGATACATCCTTTTGACCCTTTAGCTCGATACGATTACCGCTGGAGTCACGACCTGTTTGCAGATATGATCTCAACAATTCCAGTTTGTCAAACAAAGGTTTGCCAAGTAAACGTCTAGCTTTGGAGGTCTCAGACATTGCTGTCTTGATTCGGATCAAACCAATATCAGAACGCTTCTTTGAAAGCAGACTGAAGGTTTGTCTAAGCATTGCATCAGCATCATTGGTGTTGACACTAATAGAGCCTTCTTGACTCAGCAGTTTCTTCTTGGCAGAAGACAGAGTAGAGAGTGGGTATTTACGAGATACCCCACCCACCATAACTGAAAGAGCCGATCGTGCAGCGATATCTGGGACGCCCTCAAGCATGACACCGTCAATGGCAACGATCGCATCGGCCAGTTTACAGCAGGCAACTCCAAGCTCCTCGTAGGTCTTGGCATATTGATCGTTCATGGCGTCTCCGTTGATCTAGGTTTAAGATCTCGTCCAAAAGCCAAGCGAAGGGTTTCTACCAAATCCATGACACCGTCTTTGTGGGAAGTCCAGCGACTATAGATTTCTGAATCAGACATCTTTAGGAACTTTTCTGCCAATGCTTCATTATTGAAGTTGGTAGAAGCGGTTGCCATCCCTTCGGTATAGGCATGCAGTTCAGTCCACGACAGATGTGTGTAAGAACGCTTGCCTGTAACAATGAATCCAATGGTGTCAAGCAAAAAAGCTTGAGTACAGGGATTCTTTTTGGGGTTGTTTTGGATGTTGAATCGAACCCACTCTTTGACAGATCCAATCAAACGAAACGAAATCTCAAGGAGTTTAAGTACCCAAGCACTATCTGCTACTCTTTTTGGGTTGGTGACCAACTCATCGAGATGTAGTTCAAGATCAGGATCTCCGCTATAGATGCAGCGCTCGGATATACCGGGCGCTGTACCGTATTCAGCGGAAAGATATGAGCGAGCAAATCTTTCCCGCATGATCACTTCTCCTCGTGTTTTTGGATCTGCATCCAAATATCTTTGCGACGCTTCTCAAGTGCTTCTAGAAGCTTCTCTTGACCAGCAGATGGATTAGTGGAAGCTTGAGCTTGAGCAATCTGAATCCGCGTTTCGATACGGGACAAATCGGTCTTCAATGCTTCGTAACGACTATGCTGGTATTCTACGTAGATCTTACCCACAATGAAGAATGGATTGATTGACAGAGGCAGAAAACGCATCGACAACGGATCTAAACGTTCTTTGTCACCAATGGTGAATGTAGCCTGTTCTGCTTCTGGATCGAATACGGTCTTAGGGATATCATCCACTGCTTTCTTGAACTTCTCAGGATTGAGGCACAAAGAAGCCACATGAGTGATGTACTTGCCCAAGTTGTTATTGAGGTACTCGATCTCTCCTTTGGTCAAGCCATCAGTCTCATTGAGACCATCTAGGATGTTCTTTTCACAAGCAATGAACACCGCTAACATCGAACTGGTGTATTGGTTGCAAAACAATACCGAGTTAATGTACTGAATGATGGTGACATCTGCAAATGACAATGCTGCTGTAGAGTATACCGAGTTGGGACTCTTCTCTAGCAACCCATTGATCGATTGCAGGTTCTTCTCAATGTTCGGGTAGACCTGCTTGAGCGCATCGATGAACGTGCCGCTTTTTGGCTTGGTGCGATCATTGGCATAAAACGACTTGTTAATCGCTTTACCAAATGGACTTTTGATTTGCTTACCTTTGCTAAACTCATAGCAGCGGTCAAGCATGGTATTGATTCCTACAGCATCCCGAATCTCATTGAGTGCTTTCTCCGATGAAGAAAGTACGGTTTGCTCTTTGGACAAAAAGGGATTTAGTCCAGAGACAAAATCTTTAAAAGACATTACTTACTCCTTAAAAACGGGGTTGACCCATCATTTGACCAGATTGATATGCTTTGAGTTGCTCGATCATGTCACTACCGCCTGCGGCAGACTTACTGATGGTCTTGACATCAGAAATATCAAGTTCTGTAGGTTGTGGAATACCACGATGATAAATGGTGACAGTGTCCCAACTTGGGTCATAGACTGCCATCATCATGATGTAGCTGTTGACGAAGATGCGTGAACGGGTTTTGAAGTCTGAGAGTTTTGCCCCGATCTTCAACTCAAAAGCGTCTGCGGTTGCTTTATCGATGACATAGATCTCTGATGCAGTTGCGCCAGACAATCCTGAGGTACGACCACGAACACCCTTCATGAGGGTCACTACACCAGCAATAAAGCCAGAGAGCTTGTTACGCTTCTTACGCTTGAGCATCTCTTGATAGACACCGGTCTTATCTGCCTTGAGGATACGCGCGTGCTCATCAATCAAGTCTGAACCTGTGGCAAACTGGGTACCAGTGATCAGTCCGTTTCTCCATTGCCATAACCGCTCTGGGAAACTGATATCCGCTTCTGCATGACTCATCAATGCTACGATAGTATCAGGAGCAGTGTTCACTGGCTGCAAAGACACTTGGATAGGAATGGTGATCTCGGAATCACGGGTTTTGAACTTCACATCCAATACCTGACCTACTGCAAGGTTTTGCATGGTGGTGAGGGTGTGGATCGTATCTTTATGAAGTCCAGACGAGGGCATTGGTTCTGGTTCTGGAGCCTCTGGGGTATCGGCGTTAAGACCCGCTGATACCGATAGGAAATGAGAAGCATAAAGGGAATTGGTTTTAGACATGATCCCTGGATGAACTTTCTCACCCGATTTCGGTAGACTCAAGCCATCTTTCCAGCGCTCTGGTAACTGAGACTCGATATCTTCCAACAGGTGAGCGTTGTTACCTGCTGCCAGTGCACCCAGACCCATTGCAACAGAATCCCCTACCGAACGATTTGGATTGAGAGAATCCAAAATCGATGCGATGCGTACGTCCTGATGCATCATTTGCATGGACAGTGCTTGAAGATAATAAATCGCAATCTGCTGATTGAGTACCTTTAAGATACTCGACAGGTTCGGGTTTTTGAGCAATGAAGCATCAACAATGGTTTGACTGCTGACTCGAGCAGCCGCTGAGCGCTCGATGAGACTGGATGAACGAAGATCTTTTGCGACTTCTGGTAGGCGACTAGCCACCTCACCACTAGTCGTACCCAACAATTGGGGTACCTTTGTGGCTAATTCAAAGATTTGCAACATTTCACTGATCCTTTGGAGTTGATGATGGTAGACGCATTAAATATTGACCCCGCTGTACAGACTCAAAACCTGCTAGATACGGGGTCAATTTTCGATAATGGTCGCGTTATTTTAGACGACATAGTGCGAACACAGGGCCACGGTTCGTACCGTGGGGTTTCAACCGCAACAATGTGGGGCATTGATCATGAGAATGTCTCCACCTACATTGAATCTCCGCATGAAGAATACGGTTTGGTGCTCTTCACCAAGCCTATGTGTAATCTTTCATACAATAATATTCTTCAAGATACCCGCACCGCCTTAATGGCCTCTAGGAATAACCTGTCAATGCCTAGAATTATCAAGGCTATGCTAGACCCTATCTCTCAAAGAGACGAGCGTTTTCATTGTCCTATTATCGATCGTTATAGTGCGTTTATTCCGCTACTCACCAACACCTGCACCAGTATCTCTGGTGCACCCTCTTTATACATGAACTCATTTGAGACTCCAGCAGGTAAGTATGGTGAAGTATATACCATGCCAGATGGCCATGCTGAGCAATTTGAGTCTTGGTCGGCTACCGCCACCTTTAACAATGGTCCGGGTGATCTTGTTGGAGAGTTCTTTGTTAAATGGGTAACCTACATGGGTCTACTAAGAGATGGTACTTTTAGGAGACGCATTGGTTTTACCCGAGACAATAGACGCGACTATGATATTCGTGCCTACTCGATCATCTTGGATTCGACAAGGCGCTATATCCAGAAGATCAGTTGTCCCGGAGCAATGTGGCCTAGAGGGGTTGATACGGGTAAAGACTTTGACATGGTCAAGAATAATGAAGGGACGATTATTGAAGATTCTAAAACCGTCAACATTACCTTTCAAGCCATGGGATACTACACTAGGGATCCTATTGTATTCTTGATGTTCAACCAAACGGTCATGAACATGAATCCTTTCATGCATCCAAACTTTAGACGTCAATACATGGTTGAGATTCCAGATGACCTTCGCTTGTACTATAACAAGGTGGGTTATCCGTGGATTGACATGAATACGTCTAAGCTACAATGGTTCATGTTCAAAGAAGATTTTACAGTCACCGAGAAACGGAGAAAAGCCAGTGGACTCTACTGAAATTAATGCTTACGTCAACCGCATTTTGAGTGTTGCAGGTGATCCTACTCAGGTTCAAAATGTGCAAGTTGAAACCATCGCAGCAACCCTATCTGGACAGTCTTTGATCCTAGATCCTACTAGTCCGTTTGCACAAGTCATGGGTTGTGTTGCATTGAACACCAATGCACTCTGGGCACAACAGATCTCTAATCATCGGGGATTGTATCCTAGCAGTGCCAACAGCTTTTCAGATCTGTATAAGCACGCTGCTGATGAGGATCTGTTTGATCTGGTCTCTACTCCTGCTGTTGGAACCTTCTTGTTGGGGTTTAACTGGAGTAACTTGATTAATGGAGCAGTCAAAGAATCGAACTCTGATGCTAAACGGATTGTCATTCCTAGATACATGATCATCTCAAATGGGGCAGATAAGTTTAGACTACCCTATCCGATTGTCATGCGTATTTTACCTGATCGAACCATTCAGGTGTTTTACGACTTGAGTGAACCGTCACCTATTTGGAAACCTAGAAATAGTTTCATTCCAAGTAAGATCGTTCAGATCTCAAATCAGAAATACCTGACCTTTTCATTTGAGGCACCACAGGTAGATATTTTATCTACCGAGGTCACTGTCAATAAAGGCAGTGGTGGATTCAGAAAGAAGATCTCTTATAGTGGTCGGTTCCATTACTGCCGAGCATTTGTAAAGAATGCAAACAGTTCAGTTTGGACAGAGATGAAAGTGGCGATGTCTAACTTCGTCTACGATGCATCAAAACCCACCCTACTGTTAAATCTGTTTGCCTCATCAATCACTGCTGAGCTACCATTGATTTACTCCACCAATGGATCAGTAAATGATAAGGTGAGAATTGATGTCTACACCACACGAGGGGAAGTGGATTACTTACAAGACGGTATCTCCTCTCAAGCCTACACGTTTGATTTTCCAACCATTGAGGTCACAGCAGACAATAAGTTTTCTGCCCCGTTGGCTCGATTTGATGGTTTGATCATTAGTGGTCGTGGAGCGGTTAGTGGCGGTAGTAATGGACTTAGCCTTCAGGGTTTCAAAGATAAGATATTGAATCGTAAACGGGATACATTTAGTCCCGATTTAGGTTTTGATGTCTCCCTAGTGAAAGACACGATCTCTGATCGAAAGTATCTTGCCACTCAAAAGATCCCTGCGCTGTTAAACAGTACGACAGCTGTGGTCAGTAACGGTATGGGGGTGGCGCTTTGCACTGTCAATCACACGCTATCGACATTGTCCCAAGTGTATGGTATCAATGATCATCAGCGACGGATTACCATTACTCCAAAATGTCTTTGGAGTCGAGTGAATGGGCAACTCTATCCAGTTGCCGAATCAGAGGTTAATCGATTACTATCTCGGGATCAGACTCTAGATTCAATTGCAACAGAAGGTAACAATAAGGAGTATCTGTTTAGTCCCTATTATTACCGAGTCTCTTCAGAGGGTCAAAGAACCTCGGTTGACGCCTATGACTTTAGTAATCCTCGGGTACTGTATAAAAGTGCTGTCGGTTACAATGAGTTTGTAACCTTGATGGCAAGTACTGGGGATTCTGAGCTACGGGGATTTGATGATAAGATCTGTCTGTACCTAGCACTAGAGACCGATCAAACCTTAAGAGCCTCTGACGCTCGAGACATTAAGATTCAGTTGAGTTGTATTCCTGAATCTGGAGGTAGACGAGTCTACTTTAATGCCGAACTGTATGCTGGATTTGATCCCGAGACTTTTGCAACGACAGACACTTTGTTATATCGGATTGATCTAACCACAGGTTACGATGTTGATCTCAATCATCTACTGATTGTTGGTGATCTTCGCATTGGGGTTGCTCTGGAGAAAGATTGGGATTTGTGTGTCTTTATCAAAACCCAAGTGATTGACTATAGTGACCCATTTGCAAGTTACTACTCACCAACACAGGTTCAAGGATTTGTTGATGGGGAGCAGTTTGTCGGACTTACGCGTGAAACTGTTACGCTAAAGCTCGGGACGTGGCTTGAACATCTATGGCAGCGGTTTAGGTCTATTCCTGAATCTACCGAATATCTGACCTATGAGAATGACGTTCCTGCTGTATACACCACCAACGTGATTGAACGAGACCTTCAAGGCTCGATCGTTTATGTGACTGACGGTAATGGTGACAAACGTCCATCTATACTGCACCGCAAAGGAGATCCTGTACTTCAAGATGGTCTTCCTGTTGTACTACATCCAGCAGGTAGTGTTGTTCGGGATAATCAAGGCTATCCTGTCGCCAAAGAAGGGGTGAGGGGGATTGTTCGTAGCTTTGATATGGTCATGTTCGATGGTAGGTTCTATATTGCTGATGGGGACGATAGCGAACTTTACCTACAAAGATCTCGTGACTTACTCACCAGTTGGATCGTCGATAGTGGTCCTGACCTTGCGGTTCGACAGTACGAATTGACCTCTACTTATATCTTACCAAAGGTTGGGATGGAGAGTCTTACGGTTCGGGTCGACGACGGATCTACCGTGCTGGTGGAGTCTGCTCAGAAGATCTTTGTCGATATCTATCTGACCTCAAATGGGTTTAAGAACCTTGACTTAAGGGATACTATCGTTAGCCAACTTCCAGCAATTATCGTTAAAGAGATTTCCAAGACCACGGTGTCTCGAGTAGCGATTGAATCTGCAATTAAGTCTGCGGTTTCTAGCGATGTTTTGGGAGTTAGAGTAGGAGGATTGTTTGGAGATACTTATAGTGTTGTCACTGTAGAGGATCCGACCAAGTCTTTCTCAATTGCCTCTAGACTTGCGGTAAGAAGCAACAAGACGATTGGTGTTGAAGATTGGATTGATGTCAATTTCCACGATCATGGATAAATAATAGAGGGAGCCCTAGGGCTCCCTCTATTACTATCGACTATGGATTTTTTGGGAGTTTTTGCTGATGGATCACCACCGCCAAGAAGAACTTCTGTGTTTCGCTCCATGTATCTTGGATCTGCTTGTTGAGATTGCAGATTGCGTTACGTAAGTCAATGAAATGATTCAGTGCCTTTTGCAAAGAGGTCAGGTACTCAACCATGTGGTTGATTGCCGCCAGTTTAGCTCGGCGGATCTCTGGGGAGAGACTATCGTCGATCTTCTCTGCGGTAACTTGCATGTTCTTTGCTCGCGCTAAGATCTTACCCAACACCGCAACCTGCTTCTTGCCCAACTCAACGGTTGCCGAAACATCCAAAGAGCGCTCAGCATACACTTTAACGCCTTTGAGTTTACCGTCTGGATTGGTTCGTAGCAACTGCTCACAATAAGCATTGACCTCACCAATAGCCTCTTTGAGATCTTGAGCACGTGATGGCAAACCAAAATCACCTGACACCTTGACCTTACTCATGTCGAACTTTTCAGGATTAAGATCATCTCGATCAATCTCTTGAGCCAATTCGGAAATGGTGGTGTCTAGTGTAGCAAGTTCTTTTAACAAGAACGGAGCAAACTTATTGAAGAACTGCTGTAGACCATCTCGGGTTACGGGCTTGTTCTCTGCAATGGCATCGTACAAGTACAGATGCTTCTTGATCTTCTGTTTGATAAACAAATGATCCATGAACACATCGTCCATTTTGTCAAGCTGACGAGGTTGCCAGTTTGACATCTTGTACTTTTCAGCAGCAGCTTGTTTAAGATCCGTCTTAAACTTCTCTAAGTTCTGGACCTTGCTGACTGCTTTTGCAACATCAGCATCGAGCTTCTCTTGGATCTTGGACAGCTCATCTGGAGTCACCATGAACTCTTTGTACTGTTCAGGGGTCATGACCATCCGACCCTGAACCGCTTTGATTGCCATCATGATCAGTTTAATGATCAGACCCACCCCTGCGGCTAGACCCAAACCAATCAGACCTTTTTTGGCGTGTTCCATACTGTTCAAACCCGCTTCTAAGTAAACTTTAGAAGGTTGTTCAGTAAAGAAGCGTAGATCCATCATTCCAGACTCAACACCGGGTGCTACATCAAGCACCTGTTGCATATCCGTACGAGCAATTACCCCATTCATTTTGACTCGGTCGTGAATGCGGTCAATCTTGTCTACGGCTTGATCTGTTTGAAAGACGAGATCTGATTCTTCAAACGCTTCTGTCATTTCTGACTCAAAAGGATCTTGACCTACAACGGAAGGATCTCGACCGCTATCTAAGATCTCCATGTGACTTTCAATACCAGCTCCTTCTTCCGATAGATCTGGTAAATCTACGTCATCATCGGTCTGACTTCCGTCGATCACCTTTTGACCTAACTCGTCCTCCCCCTCGGGGGTTTCGTCCACCGCCAGAGGTGGCGGTAAAAGACTGCCTTGTTCATCGTCGTCTAGACGAAGTAGATCGTCTAGTTCTGTCATTAATGCGCTGTGGTCCATGTTGGCTCCTAGTCATTCAAACGGGATGTGATTTCTTTCGAAATACTATTGGCGATTGCAATAGCGGTATTGGTTAATGCGGAATGGGTACCTTTAGCGGTCATACAGAAACCAAGCAGTTCTTGTCGCTCTGACGCGTAGGAAAGCGCCTCTTTAAGCACCTTCCTGGAGTTTTCATTGAACTTGTTAACTCCAGATTTCGTATGCGATGCTGCTCCCCTTACGTTCTTTATTTGACTCTCGCGCTCCGCCGCATCTTCCGCATCGATAAACTGATTCAGTTGTTTACCGGTGATGATGTTATCCAGCCATTCTGTTGCTGCCTTGGAGTTCTTTTCCAATACCTCTACGGAAGGTTTGATAGCCTCGGTAACGCTTTTTAGTTTGGCGATACTCTTCTCAACGTTAGCCAAAAGACTATTTTCAACAATATCGAATGTACCTCCCTTGATAATCTCGAAACCTTGACGGATAATATCGTAGTTGTTTTTCTCTAATTCCGCAATGACTTTCTCTAAAATGTTTTCCTCTAAACCTCCCTTGGGGCGCTCCGCAAAATAATGCGCCGATGACACGCCCACTAAGAGATTGCCGGCATTTGACCAATCATCGGATATTTTAGTCGTCCCAGGACGATGTTTAAGCTTGCTTTCAAAATGTTCCTTATATTCCCCGGATAGAATGGACAATCTTTTGATACCTTCGACAGCTGCCTCCATCTGTGCAACCTTATAGTCGGCATAATTCTGCGCTAGAGATGGATAACCTTTGGCCATATTCGGTGAGGCGCATATGAACAGTATTGCCAACTGTTTTCTCTTCTCACTAAAGGCAGGAATGTTGTTAAGTAAAAACATCTTTGCCTCAAACGCCATTTCGGCTAACGCTGTTACTGGAGTCATTGTCGAGTTTTCACCATTGGTGTATTTCTCAGACATGATATCAAAGAATTTGCTAAATCCTTTGCTAATATCAGATTGGCTAAAGTTGGTTGAATATTGTTGGTTAATCATCTTGACCGTTTCTGGGATAGAAAGGTCTAGTTTAGTGTTGGTACGAGCTTTTCTTCGCGCCTCGCGTTCCAGCAACCTTTTTTCCTTTTCCTGTTTAGCCATTCTATCAGCTTCATTATGCAATTTTTTTTGCATCTCCTCAAAAGAGTCGTTGTCGTTAATTATTCGATCCCTATCTTCAGCACTTAAACGATTCTTGTCGGGAGAGAAGGTAAACTCAAAACTTACAATGTTCTTTTTAAGTGCTGCTTCTTGTTTTTTCTGATCGTCAATGATATCTTTGGCGATTTCATCAACCTTACCTGACTTCATGAACTTGAAGATCTTGTAGATGATGGCAAGGATCGCCGCTACAATAGCACCAATGATTCCGATCTTTCCAATCTTAGCCCAGTTAATGGCTTCTACTGCTCCTTCTAGGTTATTGGCGGTCGGATTGAATGAGAACAATTGGGCACCGCCAGCACGGTCGATTGTACCAGTAACGATTGACTCAACCTTATTCATGTCACGAATGGACACTTGTCCAGTTTGGTTGATTTGGCGGTGTACTACATCGATCTGGTCAAGGTTATCGTTTTCTCGTTGCAGTGCTCGAGTGATACTATCTACCGTCTGTGCGGTAGCCAAATCCATTTGATCTGCTTGAGCGATTGCACTGTTGAGACCAGCAATCAAATGGTCATAGTTTGGATAGCGGTACATGGTAAACTCCTATTACTGGGTGAAAAGAGATATAGATTAACTATATCTCTTTTTGAGGATAGATTAAGATTGGGATTCGTATAATTCCATGGTTGGAATATCCTGTTAATCGTTACTGACTCGACTCGCGATCTCTTTAGACATACTCATGGCAATAAAACCTGCTGTCTCGGAGAGTTCATGATGGAAGCCTTTGCCGTTCATACAGTACGACAGAATCATCTGACTTTCTTTCATGTAAGCCATGATTTGAGCCAGTGCTTTTCTAGAAGAATCAATGATTTCGGATAAGAAAAATCTGACCATATTCGCTTTACTTCGTATAATCTTACATTCAGTCTCGACCATCCTAGAGTCATTTTTGGAGTCTGGATCAACATATTCATCGACACCGTTGCCGTCAATAATATTGTCAAACCACTTAAATGCTTCAGCAACGGTAACCTCTAACTTCTTGATGGGATTTTCAAAAGTTTCAGCATGTTTCTTGAGAGCGGCGATATCTTGTTCCAAGGACACCAAGAAACTATCCTCATCGGCCTCGATATTATATTCAGCAATATATTCAAGGGCGTCTGGTATCATGCTATAGTTGCTAGACTCGAGAGCAGAAACGGTATCCTCAAGGGTTTTACTTCGATCACCATGAACTTCATCTGATCTTAAATGACCTTTTGATAAATCATTCTGTAGAAGATGTCTACCTTTCCAATCCTCCAATTTATTTTCACCGTTTATTAAAGAGAGAAAAATCTCTTTATACTGCTCACTTAGTTTGGATAAACGAATAAAAGATTTACCGCACTCCTCAAAATGCTTAAGTCGGATTTTTACGGAATCTCTGCCGAGTAATTTCGCAGTAGAAAAATTCGTGATGTTCATGCATACGAGCATTAACGCAAACTGTGGTCTGCGCTCCTTAAACTTAGGAACGTTATCTAAAAGAAACTTCTTGGCTTCTACAGTCATCTTGCCAACTTCTTCTTTGTCGCCAATAGCCTCTCCATCCATGAATGCAGACTGCATGTTGTTAAGAAGTGATTGGAAGCCTTTTTGTAGATCCGCTTCCTTAAAATTGGTGCCTAACTTTCCGTTGACTACACCAGTAGTCTTAGGAATGCTGATATCTAACTTGTTCCCATAGCGTTTCTCTTTGCGAAGCTCTTCGGGAGACTTTTTAGACTTATTCCGTTCCTTTTCTTCCTCCGCTTCTCTAAGTTTTCTAATAATCTCATCAGCTGACATGGTATCAAGGTCAATAGCATCCGGATCGTCAACGTCACCAATTGACATCTCTCCACTTCGCTTAATGGCAGGAATGACGATTGCTTTATTGAAACTCTTCTCAGTTTTCTTTTGATCTTTGATGATATCTTTGGCGATTTCATCAACCTTACCTGACTTCATGAACTTGAAGATCTTGTAGATGATGGCAAGGATCGCCGCTACAATAGCACCAATGATTCCGATCTTTCCAATCTTAGCCCAGTTAATGGCTTCTACTGCTCCTTCTAGGTTATTGGCGGTCGGATTGAATGAGAACAATTGGGCACCGCCAGCACGATCAATGGTACCAGAAACGATCGATTCAACCTTATTCATATCGCGAATGGATACTTGTCCAGTTTGGTTGATTTGGTGGTGTACTACATCGATCTGATCTAACGCCTCTGTTTCGCGCTGGAGTGCTCGGGTAATGTTATCCACTGTTTGCGCAGTGGATAAATCCATCTGATCTGCTTGAGCGATTGCACTGTTTAGACCAGCGATCAGGTGGTCATAGTTTGGATAGCGGTACATGATAAAACTCCATTTGGGTGAAAAGAGATATAGATTAACTATATCTCTTTTTGGGATAGATTAAGAGATTTTCTGAAGCCCTTGGTTCACGAGAGTAACCTGCTCATGAACCGTACCCATGATCCTTTTGTAGTGGCCGGAGGCCTCGTCAAAATCACGGTCTACTTCTCGCTTGAGTCTAGTAATGTCTTCAATCACTTTCAAATAATCGAAAGCATCTTTAGCTCCATTTCGGGCTGCGCCCATAAACACCATGAGTAGATTTCGCAATCCGAAGATTGCCGATCTAATCTCTTTTTGATCTTCACTCCACCCACCACGATTTCTAGAAGCCTTTGGATCATCATCATCATCATCAATCTCCTTAAGCGTGAAATAAAACCCCTGACTCTTCTCGTCTGTCATTGCGGAAACACTATTTAGACAGTTTTGCATCTCGATAGCAACCTTCTGTGGTCCCTCTTTTCCAGCGAGTTTAGACGATGTAGCTTTCCATGTCTCAGAAATATCAGAAAGTATTTCTGATACAGGAGACACTTTAGTCTTGTAAAGACTAAAGATGTTTTTAGGTGGGGTGACTTTACTTCCATCAAAATCAAACATTTTAGAAATAGATTCTGGATCTACTCCGCTTTTGATCAATGATATGTCGATAAAACTAAGACCAACAATGTTCCATCCCTCGATCTTGGCGTTTGGGAAAAGGCGACTTAGATCTGAATGTAATTTTTGAAAGGTTGACTTTAAATTTGCAATCCCTTCACCATTTCCGAACTTATCCTTGTTTTGCTTAAAGTACTCTGCGTACCCAATAATAAGTTCGGAAGATTTTGCAAGGTTTGACACAAACCTTTGATCAAAATCTCCAGCTACTTTTTCAATAACAGGTTTAAGTTTACCGTTAAGCTTGTTGATGTTGTCATCGCTAAAGAGAGAGGTCATTTTTGACTTGGAGTCATTAGACATAAACATAAACATGAATAGGTCTAAAAATTCATCTGAACCATTATCAAAAGACAATGCGACGCCAGTTTCTTCAATCTTGCAAGACTCCTTGACTAGAAGACCGATCCTGTCAGTTGCTTTAGATTTGTCGCTAAGATTGTGATTCAAGGATGGGTTGTCGGCACCTAGGCGTCCTACGACCATCTTTGCAATTGAGTCGCTAGTTACCTTTGCCATGTATTGCTGACGCTTGACTCTGATTTCTCTATCCATTCGCTCCAAAGCATCTTTCTTCGCTTGAACCTTTTCTCTTTCTCTCCTTTCATCCTCTTCTTTTTCTTGCTGCTCAGCAATCTTACGTTTCATTTTAAGATTTTCAGATTCTACTTGCGACATTTTTACATTAAGATCGTTATTTTCTTTTAACATCTGCGTTTGGATCTTTCGGTTATAACTTTCTAATTCATCAATCTTTTTACTTGCTTCGTCAGATGCTTGAACGTTTGCTTTAAGTAATTTGAATATCAGTGCAACTACAGCAGCAATGATAGCACCAATAATACCCCACTTCCCAATCTTAGCCCAGTTGATGGCTTCTACTGCTCCTTCAAAGCCGTTAACGCTAGGAGCAAACGTGAAGTCATCGGTACTCATGTGGTTGGTGATGATACCGGGACTGACCTTCTCGAGACGGTGTACGTCATGGGTCGAGATCATACCACTGGTTTGAATTTGATCAGCAATGACGTCGATTGCATCGTAACGAGACACTTCGGTATTGATCCCGTTAATCAGCCGATCCAGCTCTTCCACTGAATGAGGGTCTGATGAGTCTTGATCGATGATACGTTGGGCGGATTCTACTGCGGCTTGCAGTAAAGGATTTGCATAAAGACTGTTCACGTTGAAGTCCTCTGTTAGGGTTGGTCATAAAATCTCTAGAGGGAGGGGTGTCCCTCCCTCTAGATTAGTCAAACAAGTTGACTCGAGAAAAACTTAATGAGTCTTGCATGAAATTCAGATAATCTCACCACTGTCGTTTTGTATTCCTTAACCACTCTATCCATTCCAGAAACAAGGTTTTTAATACGGTTGATCACTTTCACGTACTCTAAGATAATGCACCTATCTAGAGTATTTAAAGTCGCCTCCCCATCAGGGTAATTACTTTTGATATAGCTTCTACATTTTTCATGAGCCAACACCGTGGGAGTCAACCTATTCCAATCTTGGGATATACTCTTGAGATACTCTTTGTTTTCAATACTTTTCGCATGATACTCCATTGACTTATTGTAGTTAACCAAGGACTTTTCTAACTTAGCAAAATCCTCTTCACTATCGTAGATGTCTGCTGACGACTTCAGTTTAACAAAGGTAGGTTCGCCCTCGTTTAGATAGGCAAATGAATTCTGATCAAATATTTTCTTATAAGAATCAGACCTATTAACAATTTCAGATGTAGGGGCGGCCTTTTTGTCGTTTTCATCCAAAAGACCGCCTTTAGTAGGATCCTCGCCGGTTGATAAGAACACCGCCATTTTCTGTAAAAGGTCATACCCTTCATCAGATACCGTACCTCTTTGAGCATCTGGCACTTGCTCATATATCGAACTCATCATTCTTTCTGGATTTTTCGGACTTTCCATTGCATTCTCTAGTCCATTTATTGACCACATCAATGAGTCGCCCCAGAAACTAACCAAGTTACCCACCTCGGAGGAATCCCTCATTGTTGCTTCTTTGGTCAGATTCTTGCGATGAATCGTTAGTCGAATACCTCTATCCAGATACTTTTCATCACTCTCATCTTTGGCATATTTGAGTTTTTCAAACATGATCGGTTCAATTTTATCTGACAAAGCTTTAACAATATCCTCCTTGTCATCTTTAGACAGCGTATTGAACTTTTCAACTGGAACGCCATAGATCTTGCGAACATCATCATTGGTCAGTTCTGGCAAGTTAGGGAACGTCGTTTTCCAGTTTTCAAATATGTTGGGTTTTGAAGGGGTATTTTTCTTCCCTTCATGATGATCTCTAACTGCTTTTGAGATCTCATCAGCTGACATGGTATCAAAATCAATGTGTCCCTTTGAGGAATGTTTAGGTTTTGGATCGCCTACGTGCATCTCGCCACTACGCTTTACGGCTTCCACGACCTTCTTCTCAGTCTCCACAATATTCTTCTTAGCCTGCTCAACCACCTTCTCAACTGGGGCTGTGGTATTACCACCATTTTTCATTTTGGCAACAAACGCCAAAATAGCTGCAATGAGTGCTGCAATAATCGACGCGATACCTACCTTCTTCCAGTTGATGGCTTCTAAACCACCATCCAGATAGGCTTGAGCTTCATCAATATACCGCTCCATTCCAGCTGTGTATTCACCACCCTCTTCAAGAATGGCATGGATTCGATTAAGACCAGCTGCAAAACCGTCTAACTTACTGTTTTCGTCAAACATGGTAAAACTCCTATAATGGGTGAAAAGAGATGTGTTTAACACATCTCTTATTGAAGATACATCAGGAATTATTTTTACAATCCATGATGTCTTGACCTAGACTATAAAAGTACTCGATGGCATCAAGCCCGCTATTGAAGATCGAATGACTGTTCTTCGTCTGCATTAGAATCGCTGAGTAGATCTGGTGTGCACGGTAAAGAACATTCTTACCGTTTAGGACGAGCTCTTTTCGGTCATCGGCAACTGCTTCGTAAGTCTCCGTAATCTTCTGATCCGTGTTGCTTCGATCTTTAAGCATGGGATCAAATTTCTTATTCCAATCATTAAATGATGTGTTCAGAGTGCTAAGAAATTCGGTGTCAACATACTCATCGATACTCCCACCAAATGCAATAGACATGTCTCTCAAAAATTTATTATCTCCCTTAACAGAGATGTTCTCCTTCATCTTTTCGACTTCATCGTTGTAGTTTTGGATGGATTGTTCAATCGTCTCGGTTGCTTTCCCAAGGCGGTTGATATAGCTCGTTAACTCTCCTTTCATGTGCGATTTGTCAGTCAAATTATCCTGAGCACCTTTAATCAATTTGATGAACTCATCCATCTTCAAAGATTCAAAATAAGTCTTATAGAACTTATAGTGAGACGAGTTGACCGAATACATAGACTCCAAGGTTTTAACCTTGAATAGGTTATCTTTGATGGTTTGATCCGATGAGGTAGCAACAACCTTCATCAACAGATTGTCTACAAAAGCTTCGTAGAAAGCATCAGCACGAAGCTCGTCCGATATATTATTATCAAACAATGGATCATAGGCTTTCTTGACATTGTTACCATTGATTATGCAACTGAACTTCTCACTAATCGCTCTCGCGGCGACAGCATGATGGTTTTGATCAATGTCTTTTTCAGTGTTAGCTTCACTGGACATTTTTTCTACATCCGCCTCCAGCTTCTTCTCTCGCTTTTTGGCTTTAATCTTCACTTCCTTGACCACATCATCAGGGTCACGACGACGTTTAATGATCAATGCAATGATACCAGCAATCGCAGCCAAGATAGCGCCAATGATTCCGATCTTGCCAGCTTTGGCCCAGTTGATGGCTTCTATTGCACCAGCTAGTCCTTGACTAGAATCCGACATGGTAAATGCTTTGTCAGTACGATCATGGAAGCCTGGGTATGCTTGCTCGATATACATGACATCCGTCAAACTCACCACCTTATCGGTTTCGATCTTACGGATCGCGTCATCTGCCTTCTGACTGCAAGAGTGTGCACGGTTAACGTAATCGATCACTTTTGGGATCGAGTCCTCAACGTAATCCGCCATCATATTGCTCATGTGACCACTCTCTTCAAAAGAGCGAAATGCCTTATTCAAACCAGCAACGAGGGTTTTGATCTCGTGAATATTTTGCGTCATGTTAACGACTCCTATGGGTTTCATATTAAAAC
>ERZ650304.395-NODE-395-length-24019-cov-16.918378_pt1 | contig 24019 bp, 38 predicted proteins | sample MGYA00376240_ERZ650304 | MGnify/ENA primary metagenome ERZ650304 (study PRJEB26733, sample SAMN07839271) | wastewater metagenome | biome: small river; feature: stream; material: water | place: USA: North Carolina | collected 2016-03-01 ... | reverse complement strand
CGCGAGCTGCTGACCTTGATCGCGCCGGAGATCGTCTACGGGAGGTGCGCATGACCCTCCGGGTTCTCGTCACGGGCGGTCGCGACTTCCACGACCAAGCGGCCGTCGACCGCGTGCTCGACCACGTGTTCGCCACCTGCAGCGGCGGGATGACGCTGTTGCATGGCGCGGCTGCCGGCGCCGATGCCTGCGCGAACGCGTGGGCGATGGCGAAGCGAGTTGTCGGCGCCTCGGTCGGCATCCACCGCTACCACGCCGAGTGGCGCAAGCACGGCAAGGCCGCTGGTCCGCTGCGCAACCAGCGGATGATCGACGAGGGCAAGCCCGACCTGGTGGTGGCGTTCCCTGGCGGCCGCGGCACGGCTGACTGCGTGCGGCGCGCCAAGGAGTCCGGCATCGAGGTGTTGGTGATCCAGGTCCCCAAGGAAGCCGCGGCGTCGGCCAGCGGAGGTGACTCTTGACCGGCCTCATCTGGCATCGGTGCTCGATGTGCGGCGAGCGATGGATCGGCACGCACGAGTGCGCTCCCGTCCAGAGCAAGCCGTTCAAGGCGATCACCGAGATCGTCCGTGATGCCCTGCGCGAGACTGCCAAGATCGACCCCGAGTTCCGCTACTGCGCGCGATGCAAGGAATGGGTGCGCGACGAGAAGTGGCTGGACGAGAACGACAAGCTCCGCGCCGAACTCGCCGCGATGCGAGCCGAGCGGGACCATCTGAGGAAGGCGCTGCGACTTCTGGACCACATCACAGACGGCAAGGAGTCGTCGAACGGAACCGAGCCGGAGGATATCCAGCAGGTGGTCGAGAGGTTCGTTGCACTCAAGGCCGAGCGCGACGACGCCATGGCGAAGCTGGCGGCGCTGGTGGAGGCGGTCAGTGATGTTTGCAGCCGAGGCATGCCGGGGGGTGATAGCGACAGTGCCATCACCATCTACAAGGCCGAGGCATTGTTGCGTGCCGCCATCGCCGCGGCCCGAGGAGGTGCCTCTTGATCCCCGGTTCGCCCCATCACGTCGCCCTGTGGGACGCCATCAACTTGGTGGTCTCTGCAAGCGGCGGCCGTGTCGACTGCAACAACATCAGCAGGCAGGTTGCTGTGGTGGCCGTAGAGACGGCGCTGCGAGAACTGGTCCAGCCCGCCCCCGCTCCGGTGCGGATCAGCCCGGAGGTGCGCGAGACGATCCTGACCGCTTTGCGTGTGGCGATGCACGAGTCGCAGATTGGTGACTGCGAGGCGGACGATGCCATCGCATTCGTGGAGGCGCTGCCATGACGCCCAAGATGAAGCCCAAGAAGATCAAGCCGGTGCGGCCCGTCCCGGTGCTGGCGTGGACCTTGTGCGACAGCGAAGGGAACATCATGCCCAATCTTGTTGGGGCGGACGTGGAACGACTCAAGCAATTGCCACACTGGGAATGGCAGCCACCTCGATTCACCCTCATCCGCGTCGAGATCCGCCCCGCCCCGAAGCGGCGCAAGGCGGCACGGAGGAAGTCGTGACCCGCACCACCAAGGCGCAGCGCGACGAGCTGCGGCTGCTGCATGCCGAAGCCACACCGGCCCCGTGGGCTTACGACGATGGCGTAACCGACGGCGATCGGGCCACTGGCGAGCGCGGGAAGTACCCATGGGTCACCACCAAGGATGGGAACAAGCTCATCTGCCAGCCGGAAGGTGACGCCGACAGCGATAGGAAGGAGCACCTGTTGCCATCGACCACCGAGATGGATGGCAATGGTGACCTGATCGCAAAGTCCCGCAACGCCCTGCCAGCCCTCCTCGACGACCTCGACGCCGCCGAGGCCGAGCGGGACGCTCTGAACGCGCAGTGGGCAGACCAGATCGCTGCTGCGCTGAACTCGACCGCCGACAGGCTGGGACGCGAGGCGCAGGAGATGGCGGCCCATGTTCGCCGCGAGCATGAAGCGCACACGGCTTGCTTTGCCAGGCTCCGCAAGGCGGCGGATGAGCGCGACGACGCCAGGGCGAAGCTGGCGGCGCTGGTGGAGTTCAACCAAGCCGATCTCGACCGGACACGGAAGGAAGTATGGCCGGACTGCGAGTTCTGCCGAGACAGCACGCACGACCACGAGTGCGCCGGGCCTGAGCAGAACCCACGGTGGGCCGAACTCAATGCCGCCATCGCCGCGGCCCGCGGAGGTGCCTCTTGAACCGCCACGGCGAACGGCTGACCTACCCGGACTACGGGCGCGAGGAGATCCTGCGGGACTTCGCGGCGCATCGCATGATCGTCGAGCAGGACGATGGGGTGCGCCGGCATCTGCGGTTCCGCAACCCAGCTTCGAGCACCTACTGGTTCGACCTGGTGACCTGGAACGGCGTGCTGGTGATCAACGGCGACTGCGGCACCTACGCGTTCGCGCGCCTCACCGACATGTTCGAGTTTTTCCGCGGCGGCAACGGCCGGTCGGAGATCAACCCGTGCTACTGGGCCGGGAAGCTGCTGGCTTCGGACCAGTCGGATGGCCACCTGAAGTACTCGGAGCAGCTGGGGCGGGACGCGGTCGCGGAGGAGATGTGCCGACTGCGAGAGCGGGGCGCTCCCAACGAAGTGGTTCGCGATCTGCGCGACGCGGCGGTCTTGGACGAGGACACCCGATCGCTGGTCGCATCGGTGCAAGGGTGGTCCTACGACAAGTGGGAAGTCAACGACTTCTGGGATCACAAGTTCGAGGACTACACGCGCCGGTTCATCTGGAACCTGCACGCGATCGTGTGGGGCATCGCGCAGTACGACGCGAGCAAGGAGCCGAAGGGCCCGGCCTGCGGGCACATCGCGTGCTCGCAGAACTTCATCGACACGGGCAGCGTCGAGTGCGTGGAGGGCGAGACCGATGGCAGCTGAACGCCCATCCTCCGTTGTCGACATCGACGGCTGGCGCGACCTGCAGCTCGTCGACGTGCGCGGCGAAGACCTCACCCAATGGGAGGTGGACTTCGTTGAGAGCCTGACGCACCAACTGAAAGCAGGCCGTCGCCTCACCCCGCCTCAGCGCGCGCGGCTCGACCAGATCATGGAGGAACGACTGTGACCGACATCGACATGATCGACAACTTCTCGTTCCGCAACGGCGAGACTCTGTGCGTGCAGGATGGCGACCTGACCGACTGTCGCTACGCACTGATGTTCGCCACGGTGAAGCCCCTTCCCGGCTTGGCCGCGCAGCGTGACGACGGGCTCACCGTCGAATCCGCCGTCGTCTGCGCTGCGGAAAGGACCGCGACTGGGTGGCAGTGGCTGCACCTGTCCTCGCAAGCCAAGGAGGTCGTGGTGCGCACATATTTCGACGAGCTGTCGCGCGACGTGTGGCACGGGATGTTCATCGGCGAGGTGCGGCCGTGAGGCAAATGAGCTTCTCCCTGACGACCCCGCAGATGCTGGATCGCACCAAGACCGTGACGCGCCGACTGGGTTGGTCATCGCTCAAGGTCGGCACGCTGCTGCAGGCGGTCGAGAAGTCGCAGGGCCTCCGCAAGGGCGAGAAGGTGCGCAAGCTCGGCGTGATCCGCGTGGTGAGCGTGCGCATCGAGCCGCTGCATGCGATCGACGATGGCGACGTTTGGCTCGAGGGGTTCAACATGCCCGCGCACGAGTTCGTCGAGATGTTCTGCGAGGCCAACCGCTGCGACCGCAACCGCTACGTCACCCGCATCGAGTTCGAGCACGTGGCGAAGGAGGCGCAATCGTCGTGACCGCCACCTTCAGTCCGTGCCGGGCCTACCGCTACACCTTGTCGCGTCACTGGCACGTCGCCTGTCCAGTCGCCAGCAAGGGGCTTCTCACCGTCGTGATGCTCAACCCGAGCACCGCCGACGCGACGAAGAACGATCCGACGATCCGTCGCGTGATCTACTTTGCCTCCAGCGCCGCGTTCGATGGGGTCCTCGTCCTGAACCTCTTTGCGATACGGACGACGCACCCCGCCGAGTTGTTGCGCCGCCCCGACCCTGTGGGGCCCGACAACGATCGGCATCTGAGATCCGCACTGGAGGCGGCCACCCTGCTGAATAGCCCGGTGCTGGCCGCCTGGGGCGCTTACGATGCGAAGGGCCTGTCGGTAGCCGATCGCGCCGCCGCGGTTGTTGCGATGGTGCCAGGTGTTCGGTGGGTGTGCCTCGGCACGACGAAGCACGGCAGCCCGCGGCACCCTCTCTACGTCAAGTCCGCCCAGCCCATGGTTCCGTTTGCGCAAGGGGCACAACCAGCATGAGCACCGTCGCCAAGCCGAAGGCCCTGATGGACGCGACCGAGGTCTGCGACGAACTCAGCATCAAGCTGTCGACGTTGCGGCGCATGGCCGACAGGGGCGAGTACCCCGAGCTGCTGCACGTCACGCGCGGCATCTACCGGGTGCGGGACCACGAGGCGTGGAAGGCCGGCCGATGGACCAGCGCGGAGAAGGCTCGTTCGTTCCTGATGCACGAGCGGGCCCGCGCGATTCTGCTGGGGAAGGGAGCCAACAACTCATGACGATCAACGCGCTGTTCTTCTGCGAGGTCCCCGAAGTTGAACTGATGGGGGTGCCGGCGGTTGTCACCCGGAACGGGCTGCTTGCAGCCCTTCCGCACGTTGGCCACCTCATCCGTACCGACGACGGCCGCAGCGGCTTCGATGCGGACGACGAGGAGTCAGGGGAGCCCGGCATCAGGGTCGTCGGTGTCGTGCACGACATCGACTCCGGAACCGTCGCGGTCTACTGCCGGCACATCGGCGGATCGTGGTGTTCGGCCCTCGATCTCATCAGCCTGGACGGTTGGGAGTGCGAGGATCCCAGCGAGGAACCGCTCTACCGCGAGGAGTGCGCCCGCATCCAGAAGGAGGATGGCTAGCCGTGTTCCTTCTCGGCTTCCTTGGGCGCCACCAGCCGCAGCTGCGAGGTCGCGGTGCGCAGGTCGGACTCGACCATGTGCACGTAGCGCTGCGTCATGGCGTAGCTGCTGTGGCGCAGGAACCGCTGGACCGTCGGCGCGCCCACGCCCTTGCGCAGCAGGATCGTCGCGACGCTGTGGCGCAGCGCGTGCGGGTGGAACCTCGGCTCCTTGAGCTTGGCCTGCCACTGGCGGAAGGTCTCGGCGACCTTCTCGCGCCGGCCACGCTCCGACTCTCCGGGGACGACGAACACCTCATCGCCTCGCACGAGCCTGGCCGCCGCATCGGACGCGTCGGAAGGGATCGGGTGGGCCTGCGCTCGAGTCTTTCCCGCCACCCACAGAACGTTGTCGCGCAGGTCGACCGCGTCGTTGCGCAGCCGAGCCATCTCGGCGCGGCGCAGTCCGGTGAACGCCATGAACGTCGCGAGGTCGCGCGCCCACGGGTCCGCGATCTTGGCCAGCAGGCCCGCCAGCTCGACCTCGTTGAACACGTCGGGCATGGTCTCGGCAGGCTTGGGCCAGTCGATGTTGCCGACCGGGTTCTGCATGGCGTAGCCGCGGCGGATGCACCAGACGAAGAAGCAGTTCAGGGTGCGGCGGCAGTGCTGGATCGTGCGGGCGCCGAGGCCGCGCTCCTGCGCCTCACGAACAAACTCGCGCAGCACCGGCGGGGTGATGCGAGCCAGCGCGACGCTCTTCGGGATGCTCAGGTAGATCGCCTTGAGCTTGCTGTCGTAGAAGTCGACGGTGTCGGCCGCGCGCGTCTTGCGGACGTCGGCCAGCCAGTCGTTGGCGCGCGACTCGAAGGCGCCGCCGAAGCTGGGCTCCTCCTGCATGCCGCGCATCACGACCGCGTCGCGGTGCGCCTGCATGGCGTCTTGCCGCAGCGGGCCGAACTTGCGCCGGCCGGCAAGCGTGGCCCAGCCGCGGTATCCGCGGATGCGCGTGCGGGCCTTGTCCCGGAGCACCTGCACGAAGGGAGGAGTGTTCTTCTTGGGCATGGCGCTGCGGGTCGTAGCACTTTGCGTAGCACCGGGGAAGGAGCCCCATTGACGATGATGACCGAACGAGTAGAGTCCCGCGCCACTTTCGATGCGAGCCAAGCGGCGGAGGAAGTCGTGAGGTGCCACCTGCCCTTCGGCGACAAGGACGACCCGATGCTGCCGACCACCGAACCCGAAGGGCGGTGGTTGTTGCCGCCGGTCGTCGTGGCGGTGCTGTCGATCGCGATGCTGTCCGTTGGTGTGGCGCTGTGGCGCTGGGCGGTGGGGTCGTGACGAACGCGTCGATCGGCATACACCTCACCGACGAGCAACTGCTCTGGCATGACCCGTTCGAGGGAGACAAGAGCGGTCCTGACGGCCCGTCGTTCAGTCGCGTTGTTCGCACGCGCCGCAAGCACAGGTGCAATGAGGATCTGGATAGGCACGTGATCCCGATTGGTTCGCGCGCAGTCGTCTACACGGGACGCCTGAGCCGCACCGAGTGGTTCCGTTTCTACGCCTGCGCTGACTGCATTGAGGCGAGGTACTTCGGAGGTGCGTCGTGACGGCCACGGGCATCTGCTGCGAGTGCGGGCGAGAGACCAGCTGCTACGCGTCGCGCGGCCAATGGCGGTGCGTCGAGTGCAGGTTCGGATGCAGCGTGGAGGACCTGATGTCCGGCACCGTGGGCAAGCCCGCGCCGGCGGATGCGGATCGTCAGCCCGGCGAGACCAGGCAGGCATGGCGCATGCGGCTTCGCCAGGCAGGTGGTGCATGAGCAGCGCCCACGTCGTCGTGCTCGACGGGAACCACGCCGAGAGCGCGCCCGGGTGCATCACCTTCCGTTGCAACAACTGCGGCGTGCGCGTGGTCGTCAAGTTGCCGCTGGCCACCAGCGAGTTCGCGGCGATCAGCGAGGGCTTCGTGAAGCGGCACCGCGACTGCTCGATTGCGGGCGGGGGTGGCTCGTGACGGCCCTCGCGCTGCAGTCGGTTGACCTGTTCGCGGGAGCGCCTGGCAAGCCAGGTCGCCGCACTCGTCGGCACGGGAAGTCGCGCATGCCCGAGTACCGCGCATGGCAGACGATGCGGCAGCGCTGCCACAACCCGCAGAACGCGGCGTACCCGAACTACGGTGGCCGGGGGATTCTGGTCTGCGAACGGTGGCTGCACTCGCTCGACGCGTTCCTGCAGGACATGGGGCCGAAGCCGTCGCCGCGGCACGAGATTGATCGCATCGACAACGACCGCGGCTACGAGCCGGGGAACTGCCGGTGGGTGACGCGCAGCGAGAACGACCGTAACCGGCGATCCACCACGTGGGTCGAGTTCCAGGGGCAGTGCCGACGCGTTGCCGACCTGGTCGATCAGTTCGGGGTGCCGGGCGACACCGCGCGCTGGCGCATGAGGCACGGCATGACGCCGGAGCAGGCGTTCACCACGCCGGTTCGCGCGAAGCGGTCGCGTAGGCAGGCCGCCGCGCTCGCTCGCGCAAACACGGGGGGCGCATGACCATCAAGGCCATCGACCTGTTCTCGGGGCTCGGCGGGTTCACGGAAGGCGCCCGCCTCGCCGGTGTGCCCGTCATCTGGGCTGCCAACCACTGGCAGGCCGCGGTCGACATGCACGCGCGGAACCACCCATCCGCCGAGCACTCGTGCCAGGACCTGCAGCAGGCGGACTGGACTCGAGTCCCGCCGCACGACCTGCTGCTGGCGTCGCCGGCTTGTCAGGGCCACAGCAGCGCGCGCGGCAAGGAGAAGCCGCACCACGACGCCATGCGCGCGACCGCCTGGGCCGTGGTGTCGGCGGCCGAAGCGTGCCGGCCGAAGGCGCTGATCGTCGAGAACGTCGAGCGGTTCCGCCGGTGGGCGCTGTTCCCGTTCTGGTCGATGGCGCTGCAGGCGCTCGGCTACCGACTGTCCGAACACGTGATCGATTCGGCCGACTGCGGCACCCCACAGAACCGCAAGCGCCTGTTCGTCGTCGGGCTCCGCAACCGGAAGCCCCTCGGCCAACTGAGCCCGAAGGCACCGCACGTGCCGGCGTCGGCCGTGGTGGACTTCTCGCGCGGCACGTGGTCGCGCATTGACAGGCCGGGCCGCGCGGCCGCAACGCTTCGACGCGTCGCTGCCGGCCGTCGCCTCTACGGCGATCGGTTCACGATGCCGTACTACTCACTCGGCAGCGGCATCACCGGCCGCTCGCTCGATCGACCGCTCGGCACCATCACGACCATCTCGCGATGGGCACTGGTCGACGTCGATCGCATGCGCATGTTGCTGGTCGACGAGTTGCGCGCCGCGATGGGATTCCGCGCCGACTACCTGCTGCCAACCAGGAAGCGGGACGCCGAGAAGATGCTCGGGAACGCAGTTCCGCCGCAGCCAGTCGAGTTCTTGGTGAGGCACGTTGCCGAGAGGATCGCATGAGGGAGGACCATGGTTGCACCGACTGCGAAGTGGAAGGTGAAGTGGCGCACGCACTGCGCGACCTGCGGCAAGCCGTTCCAGCGCCCGGATCGCTGGGCCTACTGCAGCAAGCCGTGCGAGCTGGCGCGCCGGGGCTTCGTCAGCCGAGCGCATCAGCGCCGCGGCGAGCTGGGGCGCGAGGTCGGCTCGACACGCGAGTACCTGCGGCTCGCCGCCCTGCTGGAGGACTCGCCCATGCATGAGCGCGAGGAGATCAGGGCCCGCATGCTCCAGCACGTCCAGCCCGAGATCGTGGAGGCGCCGCAGGCCGCGCCAGTCGTGCGGGTCGAGGTGGTGCCGATGGCCACCGACACGCTCGAGTTTTGGCTGCCGGTGGTGGGGGCCGAGTGGGACCAGTTCGAAGGCACGCTGCGCAAGAGCCTGCTGGCCGCGATCAAGCTGGGGCGCCGCCTGTGCGAGGCCCGGGCCGCGCTGCCGCACGGGGAGTTCGAACGGCTGTTCCAGGACCACGAGAGTCCGGTGGCGGGCGCGCTGCGATTCACGGCGAGCTGGGCCCGCAAGATGATGGCGATCGCGGAGAACGACGCGATCGCAAAACGTTCGCATGCGAACGCTTTGCCGGCCGACCTCACGTCGGTCTACCAGCTGAGCCGGGTGCCCCCCGAGACGCTCGAGCAGGCGATCGCGAGCGGCGCGGTGCGGCCCCAGATGCGGCGCGAGGACGTGCGCAAGTTCGTGGCCGAGGTGCGCGCGGTGCCGGCCGCTGCGGCCCAAGCCCGGCCCGAGCCGACCCCAATCGACGAGTGCCTGCGGGTCGTGCGGCGCGCCATCGCGGCGTTCGCGACGCAGCACCCGGACCAGCTGGGCGAACTCACCGAACGCACCAACGCGATTCTGCGCGACATCGCCCGGAGGGCGTCGTGACGGCGCGCCTCTGCAACGCCTGCGGGGCCGACACCCTGGTCGTCAGCGGCGCCGACGGCAAGCCCATCGAGCTGGACTGCGCAGTCCCGGTCTACCTGCGCGAGATCGACCGTGAGCCGGCGAGGCCGGTGGCGTTCTGGGCCGTGGTCAGCCCGGAGCACGGGCGGGTGGAGCACAAACACGTTTGCAAGGGGAGGAGATCATGAGCAAGAAGAAGGATCCCGCCTTCCTCTGGTACTGCACCGCGTGGCTGCAGTCGGAGCGGGTCCGTTCGATGACGCTGGCGCAGCGGGGCGCCTATGCCGACTTGCTGTCCTTCGGGTGGTTACACGGGAGCATTCCCGCTGACCCGAGGAAGCTGGCCGGCATGTTGGGCGGCCTTTCCGCCACCGAGTTCGACTCGATCTGGTGCGTTCTTGGCGAGTGTTGGAGCGAAATGCCGGGCAATCCCGGTCGGCTCATCAACGAACGCCAGGAGCAGGAACGGGTCGAGCGGCAAGCCAAGGCGGAAGAACTGCGAAGCCGTGGTCAAGCGGGCGGCAGGCGCAGCGCCGAGCAGAGGGGTGGCGCAGGCCCAACCAGACGCGAAGCGCAGCACGAAGCAGGTGACGAAGCGGGAGACGAAGCAGAGCACGAAGCCAAACCCAAGCCTTCCACTTCCACTTCCAATGCTCAGAAGGATGGAGGGATGGATGGTGGTTTCGGTTCGTACAAGAACCAGAACGGCGAGGGGGCAGGTACCCGACAGCCTAGGCCGGCGTTGACCGGAGAGGCCGCGATCGCGGGTGTTGTCGCTGGCCTCGCCCCAAGCGCGCGGAAGGCGCGGGAGGCTGGCTGTGGCTGACCTTGCCGACATCGCGGAGGCCCTGGCCGTCTACGAGGTCCACGCCGGCTTCCCGGAGAAGCGCATGGGCCTGGCGGGCCAACTCGTCGCTGCTGGCGTCAGCCTCGACGACATCGAACTGGTCGGCGACCACTGCCGCGCCACCGTCGAGGGCGTGGCAGCCGCAGCGCGGGTGCTGGCTTCGCTTCTGGGCGACGATCGAAAGCTGCAGGCGCGGTTGGTTGACCTGCGGACGATCCGCGAAGCGCAGGCCAAGCGCGCGCTTCGTGGGGTCGACAAAGCGCCGGGCGACCAGCCCTACGTGCCTGGCCCGATTGGCGACGAGCCGCGCGAGGTCTGGGAGCACGATCGCCAGTGCGAGCTGGCGGTCTGCCGGGTGGACAGCGACCGCCGCAGCATCGCCGAGGTGGCGCGCGAGATGGACGTGAGCGAGACCACGCTGCGGGTGATGCTGGACCGCGGGCGGGTGTTGCGGGCGCCGCGACTCGGGACCACGGCGGGCAAGCCATCGATGGGGCTGATCTCGGCCGGCGACGAGGCGAAGGCCAGGCAGGATCAGATCCGCAGCACGAGCGAGTTCCGGCAGCGGATGCGCGACGACGGACTGCGGGCCGCGACGAAGCGCCCCGCCAACTACGTCGACTTCGCCCGGATCAACAAGGCGAAGGCCGACATCCTGGAGACCGCTCGAGCGACCGGCAAGGTCGACATCGCGGCGTGCTCTCGCGACCGGGCGCGGATGGGTGCGCTCGCCACTCTGGAGGCGGACGGGGACATCCTGCGCGACGGGCCGCCCGACCATCGACAGCATGCTTCGTTCTTGGTGGCGAGGAGCGACAGGGAGCGAGCCGCGTTCCGGGACCGGTTCAAGGCGCACAACCAAGGCTCGCAGCGCCGTCCGGCGAAGGAGATTGAAGCATGACGCGCAAGCCGTCTCCCGAGCAGGCCGCCCTCCTGCGCCAGCTCTATCTGGACGGCGAGCCCATCGACGCCATCGCTGAGAGCGTCGGGTGCTGCTCGTCCAGTGTCGACTACCGGGCCAGAAGTATGGGCCTGCCTCGCCGCACGGTTTCGAGCGGCAGCCTGCCCCACAGCGAGATCGTGCTCGCGTACGTCGGCGACAAGGCCACAGCGAAGACCATCGCCGCCCGCTTCGGGTGCAGCCAGGACACGATCACGACCATCCTCCGGATGCGCGGCATTCGGATCAGGGGAAGGAACAGCAAAGGAGCGGAGAGATCCCGGCGAGGGAGGCAATCAGCATGAACATCCTTGGCATCGACCCAGGCGTGAAGTCGGGCTGGGCGCTCTACGACAGCGTGAGCAGGTCCGTCGTTGACGGTGGCGAGTTCGACGAGTTCGCCCTGCCGGAGATCTCGCAGCGGGTGGACGTGGCCGTGCTCGAGTGCCCCGTGGGCATGGGCCCGACGCGGCCGCAGATGGTCCACTGCGGTTACGTCGCGGGCCGCCTCGCGGAGCGCATGCGGCGGTTCGTGCGCAGTGAGGAGCTGACGCGCCTGCAGGTCTGCCAGGGCCTGACGGCCGCGATGTATGGCCAGATCCTGGTGCGGAACGACGCCACTGTCTGGGCTGCGCTGAAGCACCTGCACGGCGGCGAGCAGGCCGGCAAGAAGGGCGGGCCGCTGTTCGGCGTGAAGTCCCACGGGCGCGCCGCTCTGGCGGTTGCGGTGGCGCTGTCCCTGCGCGAGGCCGTGCAAGCCGAGGCAACCGCATGAGCGCGCTCGACAAAGTGATGGCCGCTCTGTCTCGGCTCGCGCCGACCTGCAACTCCGAGCTGGACCTGCAGGCGGCTGTCGGCCGGCTCCTGGACGCCAGCGGGATCGCGAACACGCCGGAGGCCGACATCGGCACCGGCCGCATCGACTTCCTGGCGGGTGCCGTCGGCATCGAGTGCAAGGTCGACGGCGCGCCGGCGGCCGTCGCTCGGCAGGTGCTCCGCTACTGCGGCTCAGGAATGTGCGACGACGGCGTGTTGCTGGTCACCACGAAGGCCTCGCACCGGGCGATCCGCGGCATCAACTCGTTCCCGATCCGCGTGCTCGTGCTCGCCGGAGGCCTGTCGTGACGCGCACCTACGGGACCCTGCGGTGGCACGGCGAAGGCCGCGGGCAGTGGCGCATCGACGCCGACCCGCACGTGGTCCTGCGGGCCAAGCGCCTCTTCGCGCAGGTGTCGAAGCGCAGCCAGGGCGGGATCGTCCTGCAGCACAGCATCCACGTCGCGCGAGACCTCGCCTGGTTCCTGCAGCGCTACCCGCTGGTCATGGACGAAGCTGCGAGCGATCGCCTGCAGGCCGCGTCGAAAGCGTGCGACGAAGCGATCGAGCTCGCCCAGAAGGTGTTCGACCGATCGGCGCCGCAGCCGACGTTCGACTTGGCGTTGCCGGCGCGCCGCTACCAAGCCGAGGCTGCCGCGCTGACTCTGGCCACCGGCCGCCTGCTCCTGGGCGACGCCGTTGGCCTCGGCAAGACGGCAACGGCGATCGCGGTGATGTCGGACCAGCGAGCGCGACCTGCAGTGGTGGTGACCTTGACGCACCTGCCGAGGCAGTGGGACGCCGAGCTGCAGCGGTTCGCCCCGCGGCTGCGGGTGTTCATCCCGAAGCGCGGCGAGCCGACGAAGGCCGATCTCGAGTTGCTGTCGGGCATGGCTGCGCCCGACGTGGTGGTGCTCAACTACGCGAAGCTCGCCGGGTGGGCCGACACGCTCGCACGCACTTTCCGCGCTCGGGCGGTGGTGTTCGACGAGGTGCAAGAGCTGCGCACGGGGACCAGTTCGGCCAAGGGGTCGGCGGCGAAGTTCTTGGCCGACGCCTGCGAGGTGCGGATGGGGCTGAGTGCCACCCCGGTCTACAACTACGGCGGGGAGATCTTCAGCATCGTCGACATCCTCGCGCCGGGAGCCATGGGCTCGCACACCGAGTTCGTGCAGGAGTGGTGCAGCGACGCGGCGTTCGGCGGCAAGGAGCGGGTGAAGCACCCGGCGGCACTCGGATCGCACATGCGCGAGGCGGGGCTGTTCCTGCGCCGCACGATCGCCGACGTCGTGGAAGAGGTGCCGGCGCTCGCCGACGCGGTCCGCATCCCGCACCTGGTGCAGAGCGACGCATCGAAGCTGACCGAGGCGAAGACGGCAGCCGCCGACCTCGCCCGGATCATCCTCGGCAGCACGTCCAGCAACGAGGAGAAGATGCGCGCCGCCGGCGAGATCGACTGGCGCCTGCGGCAGGCCACCGGCATCGCGAAGGCTCCGTACGTCGCCGCGTTCGTGCGGATGCTGCTGCAGTCCGAGGAGCGCGTGGTGCTGTTCGGCTGGCACCACGCGGTCTACGAGGCGTGGGGCGAGCTGCTCGAGGAGTTCGCGCCGGTGTTCTTCACCGGCCAGGAGTCGACCGCGCAGAAGGAAGCCGCGAAGGACGCGTTCGTCTCGGGGACGAGCCGCGTGCTCATCATGTCGCTGCGAGCTGGGGCGGGCCTCGACGGCCTGCAGAAGTGCTGCAGCGTTGTCGTCTTCGGTGAACTCGACTGGAGCCCGGGGGTGCACGAGCAGTGCGTGGGGCGGCTGCATCGGCCCGGCCAGGAGGACGTAGTGCGCGCCTACTTCCTCCACTCCGAGGACGGATCCGACCCGGTCATCGTCGAGGTCCTGGGCATCAAGAAGGCCCAGGCCACGGGCATCGTCGACCCGAACGCGCCGCTGACCAGCCAGCGCGGCGACGTCGGGAACCACATCAAGCTGCTGGCGGAACAGTGTCTGGCGGCTGGGGCTGTCCCGGTCTGAGTGAGCTAGTTCGCGCAATCACATTCACGAGAGGTAACGCAATGGCAACCAAGCAAGAGAAGGGCGACGCGCTCGCCAGTTCGATCGAAAGCGAAAGCCGCAAGCAGACGCCGATCACCGTCAAGGCCCCGAACATCCAGACGATCGTTCTGCACATCATGGGGACCGCGCCCTACGTGCAGCACAAGTTCTCGCAGAAGAGCGTGGAGCAGATCCGCGCGACGCAGGAGGCAGGCACGACGGCGAAGTCCAAGAAGGCGCGGCAGCCGAAGGACTTCGAGGAGAACTGCCGAAACGCCACGTACTTCTCGCGCCAGGGTTGGATCGGCATGCCAGCCACCGCGTTCCGCAAGGCGATGATCTCGGCTTGCAGGCTGGTCGGCTTCAAGATGACCATGGCCAAGCTCGCCGTGTTCACGAAGGCCGACGGCTTCGACAAGTTCGACGGCACGCCGCTGGTTCGCATCTACGGCAAGCACCGCACCGACGTTCGCCCTGCGCGCAACGACAACGGCAGCGTGGACCTTCGCGCCCGCCCCATGTGGGACGAGGGCGGTTGGGTGGCGCGCGTGCAGATTCGGTTCGACGCGGACACCTTCACGCCGACCGACATCACCAACCTGATGATGCGCGTCGGGATGCAGGTCGGCATCGGCGAGGGGCGCAATGACTCCAAGGATTCGGCCGGTATCGGCTGGGGCGACTTCGACCTGATCGACGAAGACACGTTCAAGCGGTTCGTGGCCGACCAGGAGGCCGCGTGAGCGCGCCCGCGATCGTGGCCGGCACGACGATTCAGCGAGAGCTGGAATCGGTCGCCAGGAAGCATGGCGGCATGCTGCCCGCGCGGGCCGTGGTCGACTTCGCGCGTGACCCGGAGACCGCGCTCCACTCGATGTTCGATTGGGACGACACGGAGGCGGCCGAGAACTGGCGCGTGCATCAGGCGCGCAACATCATTGCGAGCGTGACGATCGAGCCTCGGCCGAATGTCGTCATCCGAGCGTGGTGCAGTCTGCCGTCCGACCGGGGCGGTGATAGTCCAGCGTATCGCCCAACGATGCGCGTGATGTCCGATGCGGATCTGCGCGCGCAACTGCTCGCATCCGTGAAGGACGAACTCGGCAGGCTCCGGCACAAGCACGCGAACCTGTCCGAGCTTGCTCACGTGTGGAAGGCCATCGACGAGTCGGTGGTGGCGTGATGCAAGAAATGACATGGCAGGCAAGGCCAGGAGTGGCACGGCGAGGCGCGGCAGGGCGGGGCTGGGCAGGGCCAGGCTCGGCCTGGCACCGCAGGCGTGGAGCGGCACGGCATGGCGCGGCGCGGTGTGGCGGGGCTGGGCAGGGCCAGGCTCGGCCTGGCACCGCAGGCGTGGCCCGGGGTGGCATGGCGCGGTTTGGCGCGGCACCGCAGGCACGGCGAGGCCCGTCCGGGTGTGGCTCGGCGAGGCACGGTGTGGCGTCGCAGGCTGGGTGTGGCACGGCGCGTCAGCGCGAGGCCAGGCGAGGCGTGACTCGGCACAGCATCGCAGGCGAGGCGTGGGCTGGCACGTCGGCTCAAGGCACGGCAGCGCAGTGGCGACCTGGGGCAAGTCGGAAAAAGGCCCCAACCTTCACGGATCGACCCAATGAACTTCCCCACTGACCCCGGCTGCATCCACGGCGAGTTCGGCTGCACGCGCTGCTACGGGACGCCGCTACCCGGTCTTCTCGGCCGCGGCGCGGGAGGCGTCAACGGCGGCGCGCAACTCGTCGATCGGCACCGACAGGGCGGTGGCGATCTTGGCCAGGGAGCTGCGCGCGGGCCTCTTGAGCTCTCCCTTGCGCAGGCGGAGCACGGTGCGCGAGTCGATTCCAGCCCGGGCGGCGAATGCCTCCCACCCCTCGCCAGGAGCGAGGCGATCGAACATCCCGTCGAGGGTCTCGCGTGTCTCTTGCCGCTGCATTCGGCGTGCCATGTTGACGGAACCTTACCAAACCAGTCGGAAGGAAAACAGTCGGATTCCTTGACTACTTCCGACAGATTGTGTCTAGTTCCGTCTACCAAGCGTCCGAACGAAAGCCAGCCCGGAGTCATCCGCCAAGACTCCTCCGGGCCAGCCGAGCCAGAACCTGAACGGAACCAGCCCATGCCCAACGCTACTTCCACGGCCACGCCCGAGCAACTTCGCGCCGCCCGCGAGCTGCTGGCGCTATTCACCGACCCGAAGCACCGCCACAGCCGCGGCACGGCCGCAGAGCGCTCCGAGCACCAGCGCATCCTGGTCGACGCGATCGAGACCAGCGGCGCCGGCGAGTGGGACATGGGCGACGCCATCAGCGACGCCCGCTACTACCTCGCGCTCGACTGCCGGGAGTGCGGCGAGGAACTCACCGAGGACTACCAGCTCCGCGAGGGCTACTGCTCGCGCGAGTGCTGGGTAGCGGGGGGGTGCTGAGATGGCCACCCTCACCCTCAGCGCCCTCTCGGTGCAGCTCGGCTACGTCGAGCAGCAGATCATCGCCCTCGCCAAGCAGGTCCAGCAGCACCAGCAGGCCGGCGACATGCCGAAGCTCTGCGCCACCGGCGCGCGCGACGTTCTCGGGCACGCGCAGCTCTCGCTGGCCCACGCGGCCGAGTGGGTGCGGATGGCCGGGGTCGAGGTCCAGCGATCGCGGCCGAAGGCGCCGCTCACCCCGCCGCCGCAAGCCCCGCTGACCCCGGACGAGCAACTGCGGCAGGTGGAGGCGCGCGCATGAGCACCACCGCCCCCAAGACGGTCGACGGATCCCGCCCCTACTGCTGGGAGGTGGCCGACGAGACGCGGCGGCTGATCGCCACCGACTGCAACGGGCTGCGCCGCGCGGCCAATCGGGCCGTGGGAACCGTGGTCGCAATCGCCGGCTCGTTCCCCAGCGGGAGCGCCGATCGGCGCATGGCGGAGAAGATCGCCGAGTCGGTCGAGGTGCTGCACGTGCTCGCGTTCGGCTGGAAGCCGCTGAGCACCACATCGGCCGATGCGATTACCGAAGGCCTCGATGGCGCCGTGGAGCCGAGCGAGTTCCACGAATCGGTCTACTCCGACCGCTACTTCCGCGCCGTGCTTTGCGGCCAGGTCTACATCCTGCGCCGCGAAACGTGCTGCGCCGAGTGCCCCGACAAGTTCGTTGTCGTCATGGAGGCAGGCAAGTGAACAACCGCACACCGACCGACCCCGCGCGGGGATTGCACACCCTTACCAACAACCCCTTACCCGCGGAACAACATAAGGAGTCCGCAGAGATGGACAACTCTGGAGAGAGTGGAGCCGTCACGAGTCCCGCGCGGGGACAGTCTTACGCCGAGTTCCTGGCCAGGAAAGGCCAACTCAACTGGAACCACGGCTTCGATCCCATCTGGATGCCGTCGTGTCTGTTCGACTTCCAGGAGGCGCTTGTCTCCTGGGCGATCGAGAAGGGCCGAGGCGCCATCCTCTCGGACTGCGGCACCGGCAAGACCGCGATGCAGCTCGTGTGGGCCGAGAACGTGGTCCGCTACACGAACAAGCCCGTGCTCATCCTGACGCCGTTGGCCGTGGCCGCGCAGACGGTGCAAGAGGCGCCGAAGTTCGGCGTCGACTGCCGGCGCAGCAAGGACGGATCGGTTGCGTCTGGCGCCCGCGTTGTGGTGACGAACTACGAGCAGTTGCACAAGTTCGACCCCAAGGAGTTCGCCGGTTGCGTGTGCGACGAGAGTTCGGCAATCAAGTCCTTCGACGGGCAGCGCAAGGCCGAGGTCACCGAGTTCATGCGCAAGATGCGCTACCGGCTCCTGTGCACGGCCACCGCGGCACCCAACGACTACATCGAACTGGGCACCTCTAGCGAGGCGCTTGGCGAGATGGGCTACATGGACATGCTGTCGCGTTTCTTCAAGAACGACCAGAACAGCAACAACCCGAACCGCATCTGGGCCGGCGAGAAGTGGAGGTTCAAGCACCACGCAGAGGTGCCGTTCTGGAAGTGGGTGGCGTCGTGGGCCAGAGCCTGCCGCAAACCTTCCGATCTTGGCTTCGATGACGGGTCGTTCGTCCTGCCCGAACTCATCGAGAGGGATACCGTGGTCCGCGCCAACAAGCGAGCCGCCGGGTTCCTGTTCGAGGTGCCAGCCGTCGGGCTCAATGAGCAGCGCGACGAACTGCGCCGCAGCATGAACGAGCGGTGCGAAGCCGCAGCGGAGCGATGCTCCAAGACGCCATCGTCGGTCGCATGGTGCCACCTGAACGAGGAGGGCGATCTACTGGAGAAGCTGATACCTGGATGCGTCCAGGTCAGCGGGCGAGACAGCGACGAGCAGAAGGAGGAGAAGTTCTCAGCCTTTGCATCGGGTGAGGCTCGCGTGCTGGTGACGAAGCCGAAGATCGGCGCATGGGGCCTCAACTGGCAGCACTGCGCGCACATGACGTTCTTCCCGAGTCACTCGTTTGAGCAGTATTACCAGTCCGTGCGACGCTGCTGGCGCTTCGGCCAGAAGTCGAAGGTAGTGGTCGACGTGATCGCTACCGAAGGGCAAGCGGACGTGTTGCGCAATCTGAAGCGCAAGGCGGAATCGTCCGACCAGATGTTCACCCAACTCGTTGCGCACATGAACGCAGCGGTTGCCATCGTCCAGACCAACAAGTTCACCAAGAAGCAAGAGGTTCCGTCGTGGCTGTAATCAACCAAGAGATCACCGATAGCTACGCCATCTACAACGGCGACTGCTGCGATGTCATGTCCGAACTCAAGGACGGGTCGGTGCACCTGTCTGTCTACTCGCCACCTTTCGGCGGGCTCTACCACTACAGCAGCTCGGACCGCGACCTGTCGAATTGCAGCGACTACGGCAAGTTCTTCGAGCACTACGCGTTCGTGGTGCGCGAGATCCACAGACTCACGATGCCAGGCCGGATGACCGCGGTCCACTGCATGGACGTGCCGAGCGGCAACAGCGGATGCGACACGCTCCAAGACTTCCCCGGCGACATCATCCGCATGCACAAGGATATCGGATTCGACTACGTGGCCCGCTACCACGTGTGGAAGGAACCTCTCGGAGTCCGCAACCGGACGATGGCGAAGAACCTCACTCACAAGGCCATCGTTGAGGACTCGTCGCGGTGCAGCGTGGCCAGCGCCGACTACCTCCTCGTGTTCCGCAAGCGCGGCAAGAACCCGGTGCCGATCACTCACCCGGTTGGGCTGCTCGACTACGCTGGCGAACGCGAGATGCCGGCCGACATCCGGCACTACCGCGGCTACAAGGGCAACCAGATCGAGAACCGATACTCGCACTGGATCTGGAGGCAGTATGCGTCCGCATTCTGGGACGACGTTCGCATCGACCGCGTGCTGCCATACAAGCCGGCGCGCGAACAGGAGGACGAGAAGCACATCCACCCGCTCCAACTCGACGTGATCGAGCGGACGGTGATCCTGTGGAGCAACCCCGGCGAGACCGTGCTCACGCCGTTCATGGGTGTCGGGTCCGAGGTCTACGGCGCCGTCATCAACGGCCGCCGCGGCATCGGCGCCGAACTGAAAGAGACCTACTACCGGCAGGCGTGCCGCAACCTCGCCGAGGCCAAGCGGCCCGGAGACCAGAACACGCTCTTCGCCACGGAGGCATCGTGAACGCCCCGCTCAGCCGCGCGCGGGGCGTCATCAACGCCGCCATTGGCATCCTCTGCGCCGTGCTCGGAGTCGGCGCCTACATCGTCGCGGGGATGCTGTCGTGAAGCTCCCCGCGCACGCACTCGCAACGCTCGCTTTCCGCCGCTGGTGCTGGAGCAACAGCACCGCGGTGTTCCACGGGCCGAAGCTGCGCGCGCTGCGCGGGCTCCTGGCCGACCTTCCGACATTCCTCGTCTAACTCTCCTGGGATCCCAAAATGCCAAGAGGTCCAACATGAGGGCGCGAGAGATGGCCCAAACCGCACCATGCCCACTTCAACCACAATGACCACCGCAACGCCAGTTCTCAATCCTACCACCCGCGAGCAGTTCCTCGCCGAGCGCCGCAAGGGGCTGGGCGGATCCGACGTCGCGGCCATCCTGCGGCTCGACAACCGCAAGACGCCGCTGCAGGTCTACCTCGACAAGGTCGGCTTGCCCTCCGGCGAGCCGACCGGCGCCGCGCTGCGCCGCGGCAACTTCATGGAGGCCGCGCTGCTGCGGCGCTACGCGGCCGAGTGCCGGCCCGAGCGAATGGACGGCGCGACGCCGCTGCAGGACGGCTGGCGCCGCGGCAACCTGGACGGCCGCGCCCACTTCTCCGACGGCACGACCCACACGGTCGAGGCCAAGAGCGTCAACCGCAGAATCTTCCGCGACGAGTGGGGCGACCCGTGGACCGACGAGGTGCCAGACCGCGCGCTGGTGCAGGGCCTCTGGTACGCCAACCTCGACCAGGCCAGCACGGTCGTCGACTTCGCGGTCTGCGTCATGCCGGACGACCCGGACGAGGTCCTGGGCCTGACGGCCGACGAGGTGATGGAGGTGTCGGAGTTCCACGTGTTCCAGTGCGAACGCCGGCCTACGCTCGAAACCAACCTGATCGATGTCGCGCGGTCGTTCTGGCACGACCACGTGTTGCCGAAGATCCCGCCCGAGTGCCAGCCCGGCACCGAGGACGTGGGGCTGCTCTGGCCCGAGACCGTGAAGGAGAAGGGCCGGCCGCTCACTCCCGAGCAGATCGCACTCGTCGAGCGCTACAAGGCGATCGGGGAACAGGACGCGGAGCGCAAGAAGCTGCGCGAACACCTGCGCGACCAGATCCTGATCATCGCGCAGGACGCCGAGTACCTGCTCGGCCCCGACGGCTCGCCCTGGCTCTCGATGAAGCACCAGAAGCGCTCGGCCTACTCGGTCGCGGCCTCGACCTCGCGCCCCGTCCTCTTCACCAAGTGGTGGAACCGCGCCCACGCATCCACCGCCTCCTGATCCCCACCTAACCCCCAACCCGAGCAACTCCATGACCGAAGTGCATCTGAACCCCAGCGCGAACGAAGCCGGCGATTCCCACCTGCCAGCAGTGCAGGACGCCGGCGTCACGTCCGCGATCATCAAGGCCGAACTCGACCAGGCCATCACGACGGCTCGCGCCTTCCCCCGGTCGCTCGCGCTGTTCCGGAAGCGCTGCCACGAGTTCGCGACCCTCAACAAGGACGTGGCGGCTGCCTGCACCTACACGCTGCCGGCGCGCAAGGGCAACGGCCCGGACGGCAAGCCGAACAAGCCCATCAGCGGCCCGAGCGTCCGGATGGGCGAGATCGTGCTCTCGACCTTCCAGAACTGCACCTGCGCGACCCGCATCGTGGAGGTCGGGGCCCAGTTTGTGGTGGCGCAGGGCGTGTTCCGGGACCTCGAGTCCAACACGACCCGGTCGACCGAGGTCCGGCGCCGCATCACGACGAAGAGCGGGGCCCGCTTCGGCGACGACATGATCGTGGTGACCTGCAACGCGGCGGCTGCGATCGCTGCGCGCAACGCCATCTTCATGGGGGTGCCGAAGGCCCTGTGGGCCGACATCCACAAGGCCGCCCAGGCGGTTGCGATCGGCAACGTCGAGACGCTGTCGGCGCGCCGCGCCGAGGCGATGGCGAAGGCCAAGGCGGCCGGCGCCACCGAGGCCCAGGTCTACGCGCTGCTGGAGGTCGGCGGCGTCAGCGACATCGGCCTCGATCACCTCGCGATGCTCTACGGCATCCTGACGGCCATCGAGGACGGCGACACGACGGTCGCGGAGGCCTTCGGGCAGGTGGAGGAGTCGAAGGAGTCGAACCAAAAGGCCAGCACCGCCAAGGGGGCGGATGGCCTGGCGTCGCGCGTCGCCCAGCAGACGAAGCCGCAGGGCCAGCAGCAGGCCCAGCAGCCCGCCACCGGCGGGCCGGAGGTGCAACCGTGAGCGCCTCCTCACCACCCCTGACCATCGTCGAGCTGCGCGCCAGCAACGTGAAGCGCCTGGTCGCTGTCACGATCCGCCCCGACCACCAGGGCAACCTGGTGGTGCTGGGGGGAGCGAACGGCGCCGGCAAGACCAGCGTGCTCGACGCCATCACCATGGCGCTGGGCGGCCGCGAGCAGATCCCGCCCGAGCCCATCCGCCGCGGCGCCGAGCACGCCGAGATCGTCGTCGACCTCGGCGAGATCGTGGTTCGCCGCACCTTCACCGCGGCCGGCGGCGGCTCGCTGACCGTGTCGAACAAGGAGGGGGCCCGCTTCCAGTCGCCGCAGACGCTGCTCGACAAGCTCTACGGCACCCTGTCGTTCGACCCGCTCGCGTTCGCCCGGGAGACCGGGAAGCGCCAGGCCGAGATCCTGCGCCAGCTGGTGGGGCTCAACACCAACGCGCTCGACTTCCGCCGGGAGCAGCTCTACGCGGAGCGCACGCAGGTCAACAAGCAGGCCGCCAGCCTGTGGGCTCGCGTCGCCGCGATGCCGAAGCACGACGGGGTGCCGGACGCGCCCGTGTCGGTTGCCGAGATCGCCGCCGAGCTCAGGGCCGCTCTCGCCACCAACGAGGCCAACGCGTCCGTGGCCCGCCAGGCCGTCCGGGCCGCCGAGCAGGTCGGCGAGCGCCGGCGGAAGGTCGAGCAGCTGCGCCAGCAGCTCGCCGCGGCCGAGTCCAGCCTGAAGACCGCGGAGGCCGACTGCGCCAGGCTGGAAGCCCAGATGGCCGCGCAGAAGGACGTCGACGTGGCGCCGCTGCACGCCCGGCTCGCCGATGCCGACGCCGTCAACCTGAAGGTGGCCGCCAACCGGCAGCGGGAGGCCCTGGCTGCGGATGCTGATGTCGCCAACAGCAAGGCCGAGGGCTTGTCGTCCGAGATCGAGAGCATCGACGAGCTGAAGGCCGCCGCGATCGCCGCAGCGAGCATGCCAGTGCCCGGCCTGGGGCTCGGCGAACACGGCGTGACGCTCAATGGCATCCCGCTCGAGCAGGCCTCCGGCGCCGAGCGCATCCGGGTGTCGGTCGCGATCGGCCTCGCGATGAACCCGCGGCTCCGCGTTCTGCTGATCCGCGACGCCAGCCTTCTGGACGCCGCGTCGGTCCAGATGGTCGCCGACATGGCGAAGGCGGCGGGGGCGCAGATCTGGCTGGAGACCGTCACCAACGGGAACGAGGACCTGTGCACGGTCGTGATCGAGGACGGAGAAGCGAGGGATCCACGAACTGCCGCGAACGGCGCGGAGGCCCTCTCGTGAGCCTCACACTTCGCCGCGGCGGCTCGGTCGCCCAGTTGGCTTACCAGGGCCGCATCGCCCACCCGGGCGATCCCGAGGCGTTCTCCGCGGCCCTCGCGGCGCGCCGCTTCCGCACGATCGAGAACGCCGCCTCCGAGGAGGTGTCGGTCGGCTGGTGCACGCCCGACGACCCCACCGGCGACTCCTTCCTGGCCGAGCACATGGACGCCGGCCCGGCCACCTGGCTGCGGATGCGCGTCGACAGCAAGAAGCTGCCGGCCGAGTGGCTCGCCGTGCACCGGGCCGCTGCCGAGAAGGCGAAGGGGCGACCGCTCAACGCCCGGGAGCGCCGCGAGCTGAAGGACGACCTGACCGAGAAGCTGCTGCCGCGGGTCCTGCCCAAGATGGGCTTCGTCGATGCCCTGCTGTTCCCCGATCGGAAGCAGGTGCTCCTGCTGTCGTCCAGCAAGTCGGCGCGCGAGACCTTCGGAAAGCTGTGGTTCGAGACGTTCGGCGTGCCGCTGGACGTAGTCGGGCCGCAGCAGATGGGCGGCACCGCTGCCGAGAAGCTGGAGCCCACGCGCTGGCCGGGCGGCATACCGAGCAACTGCGCCGAACCGTTCGGGTTCCTCGGCCAGGAGTTCCTCACCTGGCTGTGGTTCATGTGCGAGAACGCCGGCGGCGCGTTCGACTTCGGGCAATGGAGGAGCGTCGGGGTCGCCATCGACGACCTGCTGGCGTTCGCTGCCGCATCCGACGAGACGGCGCAGACCATGCGCCACGGCCTGCCGACCCGGGCTCCCGAGTCCCGCGCCGCGCTCCGCACCGGTCACCGACTGGCCAAGGCGAAGCTGTTGATCGCCGAAGGGCCTCGCCAGTGGACCGTCACCATCGACGGGGCGACGATGCTCCTGGGCTCCGTGAAGCTCCCCGAGGACGCCGAGGAGTGCGAGTGTG
>ERZ650304.394-NODE-394-length-24033-cov-7.206481_pt1 | contig 24033 bp, 28 predicted proteins | sample MGYA00376240_ERZ650304 | MGnify/ENA primary metagenome ERZ650304 (study PRJEB26733, sample SAMN07839271) | wastewater metagenome | biome: small river; feature: stream; material: water | place: USA: North Carolina | collected 2016-03-01 ... | reverse complement strand
TTCCTCAAGTTGATCCTTTCTATTGAAAGCCTTGAAAGGAATATATATTCAAGCCATTTCATAAGATAATGACTGACGCTCTTGAAAGAGCTTTAAAGTGAGAATGTAAACGAATAATGATATCAGTTCCTCCTCAGCACTGAAAGAGTACAATCAGTACACAGCGTTTCCCTCTATTCGCACACTTACAAGATCCTACACTCAATATCGTTTCAGCTTCATACTCTGGAGACCTTGCAAAGTCTCACTTATGAAAGATTCGCCAGATAGTAGAATCTCCACAGTTTAAAGTATTATGAAAGCCACTCAATCTTATCAAGAATGACTCACAAGAGTATCAATTAAAAGAAGGTTGATCGTACTATTCAGTCGGTGTTGGTTGATGACTTACAGGTCGACCTATTGATATCGGTATTATAGACGACGTTCACAAGGATCGTGCAGAGTATGAGTCAGATACTATTCGTAACTGAGTATGGGATTGGTATTCATCTGTATTCCAGTCTCGTCTTCATAAAGACTCTATCATTATCTGAGTTATGACACGATGGTGAGAAGATGATCTATTCTGACGTATATTGCAAGCTGAATGAGATTTATGGGAAGTGATAAACATTCCAGTATATAATGATGATGAAACAGATACAATATTTCCAGAGAGATTCCCTCTTGATTTTATGAAAGAGAAACAAAACTCTATGATTCCTCGTGACTTCCAGTCTCTCTATATGTGAGACCCTATAAATGAATGAGGTTGATCATTTAAGAAGGATTATTTTATGGAATACGAGAATCATCCACCACTTGAGTCACTGAAAGTATACACATTCATTGATCCAGCTATCAGCCAAAAGCAAGAAGCTGACTTTACAGCTATAGTAACAATCTGAGTAGATCAGAATAACCGTATATACATACTTGATATATTTCACGAGAGAGTTGAACCATCTGACTCTATAAATGCTTTATTTGAAATAGTAAAGAAATACAGACCTGAAAGAGTATGAGTTGAAGTAGTCGCATTTCAAAAGATGCTTGCACTTGAGATCAGAAAGCAAATGAATATCCGTAACACTTTCTTTAATCTCGATGAGATAACTCCTATGTGAGAGAAGAACTCACGAATAAAGACAATCCTTGAGCCTCGATACTCGAACATAAACATACTTCATCCAAAGTATAATAAAAACACGAAGGATCTTGAACTTGAATTATTGAAGTTTCCAAATGGAAAGCACGATGATATGATAGATGCACTCTCAGGTGTTGTAAGAATGGCAGAAGTAGAAAGTTACGGAGATAATGATTATGTTCGTATTCACTCATATAATAATCTTTTTAAATAACTTGATAATGAGAACGATTCTCATATAATACCTCTATATTTACAATCATATGGATATTTTAAGCCAAATAAGACAAGAAATAGAGGCTTCACAAGAAGTGATGAATCCTTGGTTTCTTCGATATCAAGACTATCTTGGACAGTATGTGAATCAAGATAAAGATGATAGTGTTATTCACGTTAACACTATTTATTCGATTATGCAGGCTGCAATGGCAGTTGAGCAATCTGATTCTCTCAATGTGGTAATGATGCCTAGAAGAATCGGTGATATTGATATTGCTGATGCAACAACAGAGCTTGCAAAGTTTGACTTTGAAGTTATGGGTATGAAACAAAAGAACTTCCAGAGAAACTGGGATAAATGGTTCTTTGGTATTACTTACCTTCGTTCTTGTTGATGGGATAAATATGATCAGACGATAAAGACGGTTGTCTGTGATCCTATGCTTCACTTACCAGATCCTATGAGTGATCATATCACAAAGTCTCGATATGAGTATGATATGAGACGAATAATGAAGGACGAACTCAAAGAAGAGTTTGGATATAAGAGCAAAGAAGATATCTCTGGAGAGATAATGCAGATCAATCAAACAAGACAGGCAAATGACGTTGTATCAGGTCTTAACACTAACTGGACAGAGAAAGGGTTTATAGATGTATATGATGGGTTCACATATATTGATGATGAACTTCATATGGTTACCGTTGACTCGAGTATGCAAATACTGATTCGTGATGAAATAGTAGAGCCGATTAGTGAGAAAGAAAGAGAAGAAGGTGTTCCTATGAGTCGTGTATTGAATAAGAAATGGCTCTCTCCGAAGCGTTACCATCCTTGTGGAATATCTATCAATGATATTGCAAGTGATAAACAGACTGTAAATCGTGTACTTCTGAATCTCCGTCTCACTGATGCAAAGTTCTCTACATTCGGTCAAATGAATCTCGTAAACTCTCGAGTTGTAAAGAATCACGTTGAACTCTCAGAACCAAGTATCGAACCTAAATGGGTTGTAGCTAATGTTGCACAATGAGATCGACTCTCTGATGCAGTATATACAGTTCCTCGTCAGTCAATGATCCAGGACTCATATGCAATCTCTAATGAGATCAATCAGATTATCCAACAAGACACTGGATTTGATGCAAGAACACTTGGAGTACAATGAGATAAGTCAGCAACACTTGGAGAAGTACAAACTATTCAAAGCAATGCGAATCTCCGTCTCTCTCTTGGTATTGAAATAGGTAACTGGGGAGAAGTAGAGTTCTGGAAAGATATGTGGTATGCTTGATATATCCAATACTTCGATAAGAAGGATAAGAAGTTTATTCGAGTTACGAAAGGTTTTGGTACAAGTCTCACAGAGTTCACATACGATATGTTCCTCGGTGGAGAATCGTATGACTTCTTCGTAGAAAGTAAGAAAGATGTAGAAGCAAGACGTGAGAAGATGAAAGCGAACTTTATGGCAATATATGCTATGATGATGCAAGATCCTTCCACGAAAGAATATGAGAAAGTTCTCCTCAAACGTGCTGCATATACATTCAATGGATTCTCAAAGGAAGAAGCAGAAGCATTCTGTATGCCTACTCCTGATGAACTCAACGCTCGTGAATACGTTAAGTATATAAACGAAAATATGCTTGATAAATCAGATGTAGAGTCTATGAGTGAAGATCATTACACATACTTATATGTTTATGAATCAGCTCGTGATACAAAGGCTAAACCGATCTACATTGAAAAAAGAAAAAAAGCGATTATACTCCAAAGAGAACAATGACTAATGGATCAAGGAATGAATAAGTGAGCAGGATGAAACACAGGTGCTGCTAACCAACTCGTTGCTAACTCTATGACTCAAGGTTCTCCCACTCTTAATTCTCTAACTTAATACATATGGACTTCCGCAAAGATATGCTCTCAGAAGAAATGCTTGATCAACATATTGAGCTTGTAAAAACTGGATATCTTGAATCATACATTAACACTATAAAGATCCCTTCACTTATCTCACGATGTAAAGAAGGTGTAGAAATGGAAGATGTATCAGACCAAAAGAAAGAGGCTCTTGTAGATCAGATTAAACAACACGAAATGTCTATCAAGAACAACGAAGAACAAATGGTCACTTTATCAGAGATCTATGATCGTCTCATTAACTTTCAAACACAATGTCAGAAGTAAATATCAGACCATTCAATCCAGATACTCAAAAAGTAATGGATGTACTCGATGGAAAGTTCACCCAAAAGCAAATCATACAGAACTTCTTCGGTCTTCGTGATTCTGTAGTAATTGCAGAAGATGGGAAGACTATCCTTGAAATCTTTGATGATTTTAAAGATCCAGAGGTTCTCGTTCGAAAATGAGTAGAGTGGAAACCACAACTCGAAAAGCTCGGAGTACAAAAAGAATACTTCGATTCGTTACTTGCTAAATATATCGCATATGGAAAAAAAGATAGTGTTGAAAGCAATGGATCAACTGATCAACTCTCCTGAGTGGTCGATAGTGAAAAGCCAACTCGTGGAAGAAAAAAACGCATTGCTGAATAAATTGATGGTAAATTCTATAAACTGGAGTGAATCACAAATAAAGGCAATGATAGAGTCTATAAAGGTTTATGATAACATTATAGATTGTCCAGAACGAATATTTCAAAGTTATGGTGGTCAACTGCAAGTAGAAGAGTAAATCTCTTCTATCTGGAGCTTATCACTCTGATCGCTGGAGACAGCATATATATCTAACTTTTCCTGTATGACACAACCTACAGACTTCACACCAGAAGATGGTGCTGAGTTCGCCTCTCTTTTGGGCATAAACGAAGAGAACAACCAATCAGAGGTTGAACAACCAACAGAGGCTGTTGAAACTGATGACGAAGATACAGAAGCTACAGAATCAACTAATGAGCCTGATAACTCAGAGGAAGAGGAAGAAGCACCTCAGAAATCTGTTGAAACGCCAAAGAAAAAGTCCTGAATTGCAAAGGTTCTTTCAGAAAGAAATGAACTGAGAGCGAGAGTTGCAGAGCTTGAATCGAAGATACAGAAAAATGAACATACAACAGATGAATTTCTCGAGTATACGAAAACTGTATCACGACAATCAGCAACTGAGTCACAAGAAGTACAATCACTTCTTAATACATATCCTGAATCAGCACAGTATATCAAACAACTTGATTGACTTGCGGATCAGACTGGAGACTTGGAATCTGCTTATAAAGCATTCCTAGCAGTCAATAATCCAGAACTCTATGTAAAGACATTCGTATCAAAGCAAAATCAGGCAAAACTTAATTCTGGGAAATTCACTCCTGCAGGAATAGCAGTCCCAAAGAATAACACTAAGAAGGTCACAGATACTATCGACAATGAAGATGCAAGTGACATTATGAAAGCTATGTTGGGATAAAGCTGAAATGCAGGGATTATATCCCTAAACATTTATTGTTATGCCTATCTCTACTCGTGCAACGATTGGTGCTAACGTCCTTCAAACTAAGGTTGCTAACACAATCATCAAGAACCTTGAACCAAACCTTTATTTTTACGATTTTGGTGTAAAACCAGATGCTAATCTTAATGGTTTTGGAACTATCACTTGGCTCGCTCCAAGTAAACTTTCTATCTCTGTTGCAACTGCAACAATTACAGAAGGTACAAACCCAGCTTCACAAGCATTCTCAATCAATGCTATTATCGGTACTCCTACTCAGTATGGTCTCTATGTTGAACTATCAGATCGTCTTATTAAGGCATCTCCAGTAAACGTTATGAACCTTGCTGCTACAGAAGTTGGTAACAACCTTGCTCGTGTAATCGACCAAGTTGTTCAGACTGAGGTTATGGCAGGAACTAAAGTTCTCTATGCTAATGCTAAGGCTAACCGTGCTGCACTTGCTGCAACTGATATTATGACTGAAACTGACGTTAAGAAATGTAATGTATTTCTACGTACAAATGGTGCTAAAGATATCGGTGGTGATTATGTTTGTATTGCACATACATACCAAACTGGTGATCTTCGATCTACTTCTGGATTCTGGATGGAAGCGTCTAAGTATACTACTCCAGATAAACTCTTCAACGGAGAAACTGGTAAACTTCACGGAACTCGTTTCGTAGAATCAGGAAACGTACAGACTTTTGCCTCTACGACAACTGTATACCCTGCTCTCTTCTTTGGACAGCAAGCATATGGAGTAGCTGACTTCTCTTCTCTCGAAGCAGTAATGAAGCCTCTCAATATCCACGGTGGTGCTTTGAACCTTGTTGCTGCGGTTGGTGCTAAGATTGATTTCGTTGCAAAACGTCTCAATGAAGGTGCTATGATTCGTTTGGAAACAGGTGCTGCTACTTACCCAGTGTAATAGTTGTATTCTATAGAACTCTCTTCGGAGGGTTTCTAGAATCTAACTATTCACTATGCTTATAACAGACATTGCTTCATACATACGAGAACAGACAGGAGTAAACTCTACAAATGTAACTGACTCGCAATTATATCGTTATATAAATATATCCTATCACGAGATCGAGAACGCAATCGTCACGAATCTGAATGAGGATTTTTTCTGGAATGAACTGAAATTCTCACTCACTGCAAATCAGTCTGAGTATACTTTAGATACTACAGTTGTAGGAAATAGAAGTGGAACAAATAAGATTTTAAGCGTTGCTATTGATTATAATGGAAATGGTAGTTATGTAACTGCTGTCCCTACTACAGGAGACAATCTTGAATACAAGAGATCGAATACTTCTGCACAATATCCATTGTTTCGTATTATGGATGGATCTATAGAGATATTCCCAGCTCCATATAAAAACGTTACGAACGGAGGAAAACAAAGAGTCGTTGAGAATCTCATAGATCTTACAAGTGGAACTGCTGAGGTAGATATATTTAATGGTAAAATTCACGTCAATAATCACTATTTTATCGCTCTTTGAGCATTCGAACACGTATACCGTCAACGACAACTCGAAAACGATGCAGTGAACGCAAGAAACACGTTCCTCGCTAAGTTATACGGGGATAATGTTCGAGATATAGGTCTTCTCGGTCGTCTCAACAATAGAACAGTATCGACAATGAACTCAACAGAGCCAAATACTACTAAATTTCGTTAAATTATGGACTGGAAACACACATTCAACGCATTCTATAATGGAGAGACAGATGACTCTTTCATAGCAAGCGGTGACAAGTATCTATCATCATTCAATATTGATCCCTCATCGAATCCTCGATATTTACAACTATCTGAGAGATTAGTTACTACTGGAACAATGGTTACAACTGCTGATATATCTGATATATTAGCTCTTCCTTGATCTGCATATGTATATACTGGAAATGGAAACGTATTCTATAACTCAACCGATGTAACGTGAACAATTGCAGGATCTGTTTACACGTTCGCTCATTATCTGTACAACAGTGCTTGATTGATGAAGGTATATGTTTTTGATTGATCAAATGTATATCGAATGGACTCTACACTTGCAACAAAAGAAGCAACAACTGCACACGCAACTGGAACAGTTACTGCAGTATGTCAGGCTACTAATACAATAGTATTTGCAGTATGAAATGTACTCTATCAAGTAAACAATGCAGGATGAATATCTACAGTTCTCAGTACACTTCCTTATGGTATTAACGTAAAGAAACTCTACTTTTACAACGATGTTCTCTACATATTTACTCAGGATTGACCAGATGTAAAAATATATCAAGCTCGTTATAATGGAAGCTCATACGATCTTATTTACTGGAGTATAAAAGAGGATATTTCCATATATGATATGTGCGGAAGTGGTGGAAAAATGTATTGGGTATCAAATATCTGACTTTACCAGACTGATGGTGTAGAAAGTAAACTTATAAAAAGAAATACTTTCAGTTCTGCTTCTCGATGTTCAATCTATCAAGACAATTTTGTTTATATTATTGATTCCGCTATACTCTATCGGTACTGAACAAGTCTACCGTCATTCTGAACTCCTTTTGTAAAACTTTACTCGCATACTTCTCCTTTATCTGCAGTAAACTGATCATTCTTTACAGAAGCACGCTCAGGTGGACAAGTTAATAGGTGTTCTTTCGGTTGAAAGTCTTCAACAGGAGAGATAATAACTATGCCATATGATGCCTGAATACTCTGGGCTGAAAAGAACCTGGAAGTCCTCTGTTTCCCTTACGAGCTTAAAACAGGGAATGATTGAGCAAGTATACAAGTACAGATCCAGACGAATCTTATGGAGTTAAATAACTCAGTTACCTATGTGAATCTAAAGACACTCAGTACACTTTCAAATGCAGTAAGTACCTGTAGGATTGACCGACAAGAGATACTCACCGCTCTTGGTGCGAATGTTCCAGAGTTCACATACTTCCGTATTAAATTCATACTGAATCGTTCCACTTCTACAGAATACTCACCGAAAGTGTACCAAGATATTTATATCGCCTGAACTTGGGTTAACGATATTAAAAAAATATGATAAAAGACTCACCAAACACTCAAATAGACTCAAAAGAGCCTTCATTTGAACAAGTACAAGGTATCAATAAGCAATGATACGATGCAAGACTTCTTAGAAATAAGGAGCTTGTATATTTTGCAATTGATATTTGGTCTTCTTCTGGTGCTACAGGTGATGGAACTTTTCGTGTTATAAAACTTATAGGAAATAATGGAGATCGTGAGACTTCATATACGCAGGAAATAATAACAGGTCTTGGAAACACAACAGCAAAGATAACAAGAGCTTGAAATATGTACGTACAATGAGACTCGTTTATTCTTCCAGCTGGTCATATACTAGAGGTATATGGGAGCTTCTCAACAGCTACACAAAATGTAGAAGTAAGGTTCACTGGTAGTTCTTCACGATATGTCAGATGAACAAGTAGAAATCTAACAACAACAAATGATAACTTTGCAGTTATTAACAGTTGAACAACTGATATTGTTGTAGACTTACGGTTTGCAACAAGTGCATCGGATCGACCTATATTTTGATTATTTTTCAAGATATATTAACTTGATAATGAGATTTATTCTCATATACTTATCTTAACTATAAACTATGGACACAACTCAACTAATCACTTCTCCTCTCACTACTGAAAATGGTGCGGTTGCTGTATGAAATGCACTCGATAAATTTCGTGACGGTTTTGCTCTTGGGTTTGATTCTACTATATGGGATGAATCTTGGTCGAATCAAGGGACAGGTTTTAGAACTACAGGTGGAAATTCAGTAGGTGCATCATATCTTCTTACGAGTATGTGTCCTTTTACTCCGAATATGGAGTATACTTTGACTTCCAAGTCTTTCTATAAGATGCCTATTCGTTTTTGATATGGATTTTCTATGTCACAACGTATACTTGGTCAAGAAGTAGAAGTTTCACTTGTTGGTTGTACTTCCACTTGAACTATTGAAAAGAATAGTACTTTCTCACCACTTACTATAAGTGGAACTGTTACTATCGCAACGAATGTAGCTACTGTAGTATTTGCAACTCCACACGGATTAAAAGGTGGGGATCGTGTTTGTCTTGTATGAAACACTGAAAATCGTCTCAACGTATGACCTGTTCTTGTGACTGTAGTTGATTCTCTTACAATCACTGTTCCTTGTACTCTTGCAAATGGAACATATACAGCAGGTGGACAAGTTGTGTGGGCTGATGCTTTCGCATACGTTAAAAATGCAGTAGGTCTTCTCCACGAAAATGCAACTGCAACCAATGCTTCTTTTAATACACGAAGAAATGGTACAAAAACATTTAGTACCAATACAACAATAGCAACTACAACAGCACTTCAAGCAAATACTTCTGCATATACAGAATGATTCCGTTCTGCACAAGATACAGATGTAATATATACAATGGAACACGTGAAATTTTCTTCACGACCTGCATCAGCACTCACAGCTCCATCTGGTGGTCTAAAATATACAGAATCATTGCCAGATGAAGAAAAATATTATAAAATCTGTGTTCGTATAAAAAACCTTCCAAATCTTTCAACTCCGATAGCTGAGATTGCTTCTATTTCTAAGAGTGGAACAACAACCGCCACTGTGACTACTCTTAATCCTATTTGACTTGCGAATGGTACTTATTTCGGTCAAGTTTATGGTGTAAGAGACCAAGTTAATTTCCCGAATCTTACTGTAACTACTTCTTTTACAGTTACTGGAACAAATACGTTTACTGTTCTTATAGGTACAGCAACAACAACAAGTTCAACTGGTTGAGTTCTTGTACTCAATCAATGATCAACTCTTCTTCCTGGTGCTTTAAACTTCTCTATACAGAGTATAGTGAGAACAAACAATATAATGACTGTTCAGTTGAATACAACGGCAGCAGGTCTTCTTCCAGGTGAATATGTTCATCTTTATTGAATGGATGGTTCTGCTACTATTTATGATGGAGCATATAAAGTTCTTCGTCTCACAACTACATTTGTAGAAGTAGAATCTGTAGGTGCTAACTTTTGATCAATAAACTGTGGGGGTGCTATAATTAAACGTACAGATGTTCGTCTTCATTATCTTCGTTTACTAGACTATACACGTCTTTTAATGGAAATATCAAATAATCGTGGGCAAGTTGATGCAGGAGAAGCTATTCCAGTGAGTATCCCTGGTGGTTCTAGTGTTAGTATATCAAGTTGAACAATAACATCAGTCACTTCAAGCCAAGCAGCTATCCCTGGAATAATAGCAGATATTGCCAGTACTGCTATTACTACAACTACAACTACAGCAGCTGTAACTCCATCATATTGAACTTCCTATACAATATCTATCCCAGTTACACTTGTATCAGGTACAAATCCTACTATGGATGTTGGTATAGAAGAATCTGATGATTCTGGAACAAACTGGGTTCGTGTATATGATTTTGAAAGAATTACCGCAACTGGAATGTATCGTTCTCCTCCTCTAACACTTCGAGGTAATAGAATCAGATATGTTCAGACAATAGCTGGTACAACTCCATCATTCACTCGTGCATTGAATCGACTACAAAGTTCAGCTCCAGGACTAAATACTAGAAGTTTCATTGATCGCTCTATTTTACCAAATACTCTCAATTCGGTTACTCCTACATATAATATAGAAGGTTGTGATACTATAAATATCATTGCTATATGTAGTGCACAAACAACTCCTGCAACACTCACTCTCGAGTTCAGTGATAACGGTGCTAACTGGTTTACATCATCGGTAACAATTACTACAGCAGTATGAATAGTACAAGCGAAATCTACAAATGAACAATGGAAGTTCGCTCGATTGAATGTAACAACAGCTGGTACAGGTATTACACTTTCACTCGCATCTATAAAAGCTAAATCAATATCATAATGATAATTAATAAAGAAACATCTGAGAAATTTGAAATTAATTGATCTTGCTTCTATAAGGAGGACGATCAGCTATACCTTTCCACTTCATTCATAAATGGAAAAGAAACAGAAACGGTTTCATTTCTTGTAGAAAATGATGAATATCTTAACGATAACTACGAACTTATATGATAGCTTACTTTTATCACAAAACGACAGGAGCGCCACTTGTTGGTGGAACTGTTACAATGACTCTTGTAAATGCTTCTGCAAATCAAATTGTAGTAAATGCAGGTCCTATGAGTGAAGTTACAAATCTTCCTGGTGCATACTATCATCCATATGTTGCTGATATGAATATTGATTATATAGGTCAGTATATTTCAAGTGATCCAAACTATATTTCAAGTATTGATAAAATTTACCTACAAGCAAGTAGAGTAAGTGTATGATCTTTTAGTAGTAAAAATGATTTCTCTGCTATTGATAGAGATAATATAGAAAAAATGAAAAAGATTATTGATGGACTAGAGGATAAAATAAAGGAAATTATTGATAGTAAAGAAGAGAAAGAAATAGACTTTTCCAGTATTATTGATAAAATTGATTGTATAGAAATGCCAGAGATGGAAAAAATAGATCTTTCTCCTGTTACTAAAAAGATTGATTCGTTCAGTAAGGACATAAAAGAAATTAAGAAACTTGCAAAATATGATTACTCGAAAGATATTGAGGAAGCAGTAAAAGAAAAAGAATCTGAAATGAATGATCAGTTCGAAAAAACAAAGGAAGAGATCTTCTCGGATGCAAATGAGATAATCCGAATACTTGAAGAAGAAAATATACAAGTAAAGGAAAGCCTCAAAAATAAAATTATCTCTTCACTTTCTGAATAATGGCACAACTACAAGACATCATAGCAAAAAGAAAAGAGCTAATGGGTGCAAATAGTAACCTCAGTTATAATGATGCAATGGCACAAGCTCGTCAACAAGTTGCAGGAACAACTCCAACTGTTACACCTACACCAGCTCCAACTACTCCTGTAACTCCTACACAGCCTACACCTACACAAACTCCACAAGTAGTTCCACCACAGCCTATACAACCATCGGCTCCAAGTGTACCTCCTACACCAACTCAACCAGATAACTGGATGGGTGATTTTTCACAAATAAAGAAGAAACCTTTCGATGTAAATAACCTTCCATCTCAGCTAACACCAGAAGATCAAGCAAAGATTGATAAGATGCAAGCTGAATGAAAATTTTTACAACAAAATATTGAAACACAACCATTACTACAACAAAAGGAATTTAAACCAGTAGATCAAACTGCAAAGGCTAAATGGATACCTTGAGAAGCTCCAGTAATAAATCGTCAGCAAGAGATACAGAATAATCTTGCTACTGGATATCAGACGAATCCAGGTCTTTTTACGGATCGTGCTTCTTATGATAAGGCATATAACTATGCTACCAAGAGTCCAGAAGAACAAGCTACTCTTGATTCTTTCTATAACTCAAAACAGCCAACAATATCGAGTATGTACTCGGCTATTGTAAATAAGCAAGAAGTTCCAGATAGTACAAAAATGACTCCTGCATACAAGATCGCTCAAAACCGATACTCAAAAGCAAATATGTATTCTTCAATGACACCAACACAGGTATCACAAGAGATGAAAAATGCTAAACTTATAGAGTGATCACAGGCTTTCGAGGATCTGAAAGCTATCAATCCAAAACTCGTTCAAGATGCTACAAACCTTCGTAAAGTAAACGGAGATACTACAAATATCTGGACAACAGGAAAAGATGGTACAGTTGTGAACAATCTTGAAAAGAATATAGCAGACGATTATACTGATAATTTCGGTGAATTTATTAAAAGTATGTATAAAGTATATACTCCCGCAGAGATTACAGCTATTATTCGTACTCCAGAGGTAGTTACTGCAGAAGATAAAGCATTTTCTATAGAAAAGAGTATCAATGAACTTGATAAGCAAATTGCAAATATTGATTCAGATATAGATACAGAACAGAAATGAAGTGGTGCTACAGGTTCTCGTATTGCTATGGAAAAAGCATCACGAAGAGATGTTCTTAATAGAGATCGTGATTCACTTGTACGAGAGTATACTACATATGCAAATCGTGCGAGTAACCTTATAAATCAGAATACAGTTTCATTTCAAACTCAACAACAACAGCAACAAGCTCAGAATGCTGCAATGCTTCCATTTATTCAAGATCAATACAAAACTGCACAAGCGAAGAAGCAAGCAGAATTTGAACTGAACGATCCAGCTACACAGATCAAAGCTACAATGGATGAGTTTGCTAAACTCGGTATTGTTGCACAAGGATCACTTCCACAAAAGATAGCAGAGGCAAACGCATTTATTGCGAAAGGTGGAACACTTGGAGAGTATGTGAATAATCTTCGTAAGCTCTATATGGAGAAGCCTGAATATAAGAAAATACAGTCTCTTAAGGCTTGAGAATTATCTGATATTCAAAAATTGCAAGCAACTCAAAACTTCGCACTCAAGACAGCAGAGATATCAAATAATTTTGATCTTTATAAGATGCAAGTTGCAAATAGTATAAAATCAGGTTCTGATATAACTCAAAATAAGATTGAACTTATGAGTAAATGAATGAGTCCTTCACAAGCTGATGCAGTTATTGCAAGTGCTACTTGAAACTGGAAATGAGTTACTGGTGACTGACTTCTATCGGTTCCAGATGGAGCAATAATTCCAACAAGACTATGACAGACAACAAATAACAATGGTGGTAAAGAATGTGCAGAGTATGTGAATGATGCTATAGGTTCAAGAATATTCCCTTCATCATTACAAGGTAAACTTGATGTCGCAACTAATAAAACAGGAAAAGTATGAGATGCTATGGTTTGGAAACCTTCAAATGATCCACGTTTTGCACAATATGGTCACGTTTGAGTAATTATAGGAGAACAGTGAGATAACTGGGTAGTTAAGAGTTCAAACTTTAATGGTGATTGAAGAGTTTCAACTGATGTAGTACCAAAGAGTGAAGGTCTTTGATATAAAACAACAAGCATAGGTAATAAATCTACAGAAAGTAAACCATTGAGCGATCAGCAGTATACTCAATATAATCAAGCAACTTCTAAATTTGTTGCTGATCCAAATGTAAAAGCATTCGAATCGGCTCTTGCTGGGGGTGGTGATCTTATAGCTTCTCTTAAGTCTGCAAATTGACCAGGTGATGTAGGGGCAGTATTCTGATTTATGAAATCACTTGATCCTGCTTCGGTAGTAAAAGAATGAGAATTTGCACTTGCTGCAAAATCTGCTTGAGTATGGGAATCTTTCAAAAATATTCCAGCTAATAAATTAGAAGGTACTATTTTGACAGATAAACAGAGAAAAGATTTTGGTAAACTTGCTTTTGAGTATATTAAATCAAAGGGGAAACTTTATGATATAAAATACGATGATTATGTAAAAGTTCTAAAAAATCAATGAATACCAGAATCATTCTACCCTACAAAAATGACTGATACAATAGGTCAATTCCAATGATGATCTTCTAGTAAAATCTCTACTTTATCAGAAATACTTACAAAAATGGTTGAAAACGCTCCTAAACGATAAAAAATATGAATATCTTTTCTGCAATAACATCTTGACTACAATGATACGATGCTTTTAAGTGACTTACAGAAACTCCACAAGCACAAGCATTATGAAGTGCAATCTGACAATCAAAACTTGGAAAGCAAGTTTCTCCTATTGCACAGAATATAAATCGTAATGTAGTTACACCTATTAAAAAAGCAACTGCACCGATTGCAGATACTTTTTATAGTGCTACTGCAAAACCAGTAGTAAAAGAATATCAATTTCAGAAAGCAACAAATGATTATTACAAACCATATCGAGAAGAGATACAGAAACTAAATATTACACAAGATGATCTTAACGAATTACCAGAAGAGGAAAAACAGCAAATAATTTCACAACTTCAATCAATATGAGTTGATTTATATGGATGAGAAGCAGAAAAACCATTGCAAGAAGATATATGAGTTTTATGAAAAATAAAAGAAGGTGCTATAGGTGTTTCTCGTGTTGGTCAATATCTTCCTGAAATAGCAGGGAATATAGGTGGAATGGTTCCTGGATTGCTAGGAGAAGGTGCAGGACTTATAGGTGGTGCATTCTGAGTAGAAAAACAAGATAATCCTATTTATCAGAATCTAAAAGCAGGACAAAAAGCAACTGAAAATATCGGTAAATCAATAGTTGCACCAGGAGAAGTATGACTTACTGAATGACAGAAATCTGCAAGACGTGCAGGTGCTACAACAGCACTAACACTTCCAGTTGGTGGAGGATACTTGAAATGAGCAAAATGAGTATGGAATCTTGCTGGTAGATCTTGAATATTAGGTGCTTGATTATGATCCACAGCACCAATTATTCAGAAGTGAAGTGAAGCAAGTGTTGGAGATATTGTTAAAGGATGACTTGTAGGTTGAGCAGTTGGTGCAGCAGTTCCACTTGCAGGAGCAGCATTATGAAAAACTTGATCAGCAATAAAAAAATGATGAGAAGCACTTTACAAAACTGCAATAAAACCTACAGCAGATGAAGCAAGAATGCTAATAAAAGCATCTGCAAGATGAATTACTCCTCCAGTAACTCGTGCAGATACAGCACTGAAATATGGAATAACAGGAACAGAAAAACAGCTATGAGTGAAATGAATCCGTGCTTCTGATAAAATATTTCAAGAAATAGTAAATCCTGCAATTGAAAAATCAAAAGTAGTACACAATATAGACGATATATTTTCAAGAGTTGAAAAACAGATCAGTTCTGAATGATCTGCACTTCGTAAACAGGAACTAATGGAATGATTGCAAGCACTTAAAAAAGATTTTGCTACGACAGGTAAAAAACAATTTACTACAAAAGATCTTCAACTTGAAAAATCATCACTTGATCAGTTTACTCCAGCAAAGATTTTTAAATGAAAAGATGTTGCACAAGGGTATAACCAAGTCAAAAATACTCTTGCAAATATTATGCGAGAGCAAGTAAGAGAAGACTTAGGAAAAGTATGAGTTAAAAATGCAAAAGAATTGTACAAGGACTGGGCTAATCTTACACAACTTGAAGATGTTGGTGTTAAGTGAATAACAGAAGGTGGTCTAAAATGATGATTCTGAACATTCTGGTCTACGGTATATGATAAAATAGCAACTCCTATAAAAACAACAGGTGGAAAATATATTTACAAACTCTGAAATTGAGTAGAATATGTATGACCAAAATGACTTGATACTCTTGAGAAATTTCTAAAATCAAAAGGGTATAAAGTAACAGATTGAGTAATAACTAATCTTTGAAAAAATGTTAACAATACTTTGATACGTACTCCTATCATTCTTGGTAATTCTAATTCTTGAATGGATAGGAATACTATAAAATAACCTTGATAATGAGAACGATTCTCATATACTTTCTATATGCCACCAACTAGTTATACTCCTCGAACACCAGTAACACCAACAACATACACTTGAAGGGTAACAACTCCAAGTGTTGTTAATACGGTTGCTCCTATAGTTACAGGATTCTGGAATGATTTACTCACTTGGACAGAATCTGGAAAGTTTTGGAATGATTCCTGAGATGTAACCTGACTTGCTTCGCCTAATTATGTTCCAAGAATAATCCCTTAAACATATGAGTTCTATAACAACTTTGAACGATTGAATCACAGCAAATTCATTTCGTACGCAAACCAACACAAACTTCACGAATCTAAACACAGATAAACAAGAGACTTCTGGAAAAGATGCGACTGGCGGATATGCTGGTCTCACTCTTTTTAAGATAAACTTTAAGAATGTTGCAAACACTTTCACGAGTTTCTTTACAAACTCAAATACTGCTTCGAGGACGTATACATTTCAAGATAGAAATGGAACTATTGCAGATGATACGGATCTTGCCACAAAAGCAGCTCTTGCAGGGTCTGTATCACAGGCTTTCTCAGTATCTCAACTAGAAGTAGGTAATGCTTCAGATACTTCTATTACACGATCATCTGCATGAGTTATTGCAGTCGAGTGAGTAGTAGTCGATACAATATCTGCAGCGAATACATTGACGAATAAGACTCTCACAACTCCAGTTATAGCAAGTATAAAATGATCAGTTACAACAGATACTGATGGTGCTACTATTACCTTTGACAAGAACGCTTGAGATTTTCATCGTGTTGTACTTGGTGGTAACCGTACACTTGCATTATCGAATATGGCAGCAGGTGATAAGATAGTTCTTGATATTATACAAGATGGAACTGGAACTCGAACAGTCACTTGGTTCACTACAATAAAATGGGTATGAGGTACAGTTCCAACACTTACAACAACCATAAATAAGATTGATACTTTCGGTTTTATTTGTACAAGTGCTGGTAACTACCAAGGTTATATTATCTGACAAAACTTATAAAATGGCAATAATTACCAACATTCTCGATTATTGGAAAATGGAGAATACTAATGCAGAAGTATGAACTATATGAAGTTTAACTCCATCTTGATCACCGTCTACTGTTACTTGAAAGATATTAAACTGAAGACAGTATTGATCTACTGCAAAAGATCAATTTACATATAGTTCGGCAATACCTGCATGAACAATATCTTTATGGATAAATAAAAATACAGTAACTGGTTGACGTATTTTCTGAAAAACTCAATTATCAGTTACAGATGTAATTACGATAACACTTACGTCAAGTAAGATTGCTTTGATTATAAATGATAGTGCAGATTTAAATTCTAGTGCATCAACATTATCTGATAATACATGGTATCATTATGCGATTACTTGGGATTGATCAAATGTAATAGTATATAAAAATTGAGCAGTAGAAACTACTCAATCTTCTACAAAGACTGTTCAGGCAAATGCACAGCAGTTCTCTATATGAAATACAAATTTTGATACTTCTCAACCATATGCAGGTATAGTTGATGAATTATGAATATGGACGAGAGCTTTATCTTCATGAGAAATATCACAACTATATAATTCTTGAAATTGACTGACATATCCATTTACCATATCTTCAAAAAATTTATCTTTCCTTGCTTTTATGTAATAATTTATATAATCAAATTATGATCAAAACTATCTACACACATTATAAGTCTCTTATAGCTTCACTTCTCTGACTATTTATAGTCTATGCAAGTGGGAGAGGTTGGATCGATGCTGATACAGCAAAACTTCTGTCAGAATCTTGTGTATTGATATTTGGAGCAGTAAATATATCTAACCATATGAAAAAATAATATGGCAGATAATCCAAATACTCAAATAGCCCTACTTAAACAAAGTATGCAAAATGTAGAAAAGCAAATAGACGAGATGAAGAAAGAAACGAAAGAGAGTTTTTCTATTCTATCCGATCAGCTCACTAAGTTTATAGATTCTGCACACCTTACTTTTGCAACGAAAGAAGAACACCGACAAAATAAGATTGATATTCAAGAATTGAAGAATACACAGTCGAAAGTATGAATTACTCTTATAGGTACATTCTGAACATTGTTTCTTGCTACTATATGAGTAATCTTAAAAAAACTATGAATCATATAAAAACTGCTGTTATCTTCATAGTTCTATGAATTATACTCTGATTTATTACAGTTATTGCTTTTTTATATCTTTACGGTACAATGGACAAAATAGATCGTATCAATGCAATGCTTGAACAGAACAATATATAATATATTCTTAATAAATAAACACTATGCCTGCAATGAAGCCAATTCCAAAGAAACTCGGAACCATAAAACTTACTCCAAAGAAACCAGAACCAAAAGTAATGCCAAGAGACAAACGAAGAGCTTGCTAACTATAAAATTATGAATCACTCAGAATTTCTAAAGAAATGGGTTGGTAAAACTTATATAGAACCTTGAATATGAACAGCAGAATGTGTTTGAGCGGCAAAACTATACTGTAAAGAAATAGGTCATCCAATTAAAGCATTTTGAGGATCAGCTTGGAATGGTTGGAAGACTGGTTGCCCTTTCGATAATACTTGGGAAAGAGTTATAAAAACTCCTTTCAATTATCCAAAAGAAGGAGATATTATATTTTGGTCAGAGAATCGTTGCAAGTACTGACACGTGGCTGTAGGAAATAAACTTTCAAATCCTATGCTTCTTCGATATGTTGATGGAAATGGTACAGGTCACTGAGATCCTATAACTGTTAGGTTCTGAACTTACAAGAATGTTGTCGGTTGGTATACTCCTAAACGATAATAATGCGATTTTTAATCACTTTTATCATCATTTTTCTCATTGTTTTTGTCATTTCAATAAAAACCCTCTTTTCTTTAGGATAGGAGGGTTTTTAGTATGTAGCGTATGTATTATCATTATTTCACTTTCTTTGGTGGTGTTTTAGTACCAAATACTTCCATATTTCTCTTAATAGCAATTTCTTTTAAACATTCTTTGCAACGACTCGAATATGGAGTCTTTTGACGAGATTTATGGAACATTTCAAAGGGTAGGAACTTTTTACATTTCGTACAACCTTTTCATTCGTCAGTTATTTTGACAGTCATTTTTCTTCACGTATTCATAGCGGAGTATTAAACTTTATAAATTTAGCTGGTCACATTTTTTCGTGTATTTCTCAAAAGTTTTTCCAATGAGGTTCTGGTTCTGATCTATCCCATTTTCAAGTGTTCAAAACTCTTTCCTCTAAACCTATTTTTTTAAACCTACGAAGTTCATCTACAATAGACTTCATTGTATTATATTGTCGAGCAAGGTTTTCAGAAGTATCTTTTGATTCTCTTATTTCTCTTTTCTGTTCATCTGTTAATTGCTGACGAGGCTCTTTACTAGAAAGTGATACAACACGATACATAGAAATTTTAAGAATTTCCTTTATCTCAATATTTGATTTTCATTCGTTTCTGAGTATCTGGATTTTATCTTTTAGCTCCTGTATTTCTTCTAAAGACATATAGTCTTTTTTCGGCATATATTTTCTCATAGTTACATCAGATATACACCATTTTTGTGAGAAATTTTTTACTCAGAGTTTTTTCAGATCTTCGTACATTCATTCTGTATCTTCTTGTAAGGCATCAATAAATTTTTGTGGTTTTTTCATATTTAGTTAGTTAGTATTCTATGCCTTTCTGGAAACCATCTATCTGTATCAACGGAAGTACGTCAACATTTACAAGTTACATAGTGACCACATATTTGAGATTGTATAATCTCTGAACAGTGAGTACATTCAGTAGATGCAAGTGGAATATATTTTCAATGAAGTGTATAATATTCTACACGATCATATGGCTCATTTACTTTACGAGGTCGGTTATATGATTTTCACCTATACATTTGGCGAGCATAGTAGAGTTTTGAGTATGTAAGAACGGCGGTAGTCCCGTCATTCATTATTTTTACTTTCTTCATATTTAGTTTTAATTATAGGTGCCAAATAATAGTCATTAGCTATTGTATCTGGCATATTTCCTCCATCGTACAATACAAAAGATAGGAGGATAGTGTATAGACGCCCAGAATAATGAAGTCTATTTTAACGATTTGATACGGTTGAAAAAAACCTAATCTATGGATAAACAATAACCACGATTATTATTATTCCCACATCAACGACGCTTGTATTTCTGCTTGAGAATATGGAGGAGGATTGTAGTAGCAATCTACTTTCTCTCCAGAAACCTATCGTGAGATAGGATTATAAAATAGTGTAGGTTACAGTTACTCTATTTTGAAATACAGTTACATCAGAAATTTTCTCATCAGTAAGATTAGAAATAAATTCTCAAACTTTTTGAGCAAATTCTTTAATAGGTACCTGTTTAGTCTGTTCAGAACAACATACTGATTCGTTTTCTTCTTCCATAAATAAAAATGGTAAATAATAAATCTCTTATTAGAGAGATGCAGGGAGCAAGGATTTGACGATACGGACTGCGTGACCCGTGTACACATCTCTTTTAATCGTAATAGTCACCTTGCATAGATACTCTTTTCCGATATTTATAAGCGAAGTTATATGTTGCGATCATATACTCGTCGGTACTACTCTATACTCTGTCTTGCAAAACAAGTTTAACGAGTGAATCCATAAGTATTCTACAATCTGTCTACCTTTTCCAGCATCCCTGCATTTCTTCAACAAGATCACTTTATACGATAGTGGGAAACGTCAGTATTCTATTTATTTTTCAACAAAGTGTTCCACATCAAATATCAGGAAGACCATCTTCATACTCAGTATCATCGATTAGGTCTTCTAGTTCCATAATATTATAGTAAAATACCTGCAACCTTTGCACACCTTGCGAGTATAGCTTGTGTACAATAATGAGAGACTTGTTTGTCTTCGTTAAAGGCATTTTCAACAATATCTTTTTCGATTTGGATATTTAACATAATAGTTATTGTTTAGGAATATTTGGCAATGGCATCCAGTGAGTTACATTCTCTGTAAATTCGTAATTTGTTCCTGATTCTCTCCACTCTCACTGCTCGTAAAATACTTTATCAACTCTGTCCATATCACCTATATGAACTAATCACAAATAAAATCTTGTGCTTTCTGGTAATCTATCTTCTACACTTATCCATTCATCTGGAAGTGCTTCTATTCGTTCTTTGGCATCTTCTAGTGCATACATTTTTCAATCTACAATTCATTTTTCATATCATTCATCATATGGGTCATCGTATCATCAAGAAGGAGATTTAACTGACCATATCATCTTTTCCAATATCTCTATCGCTTTTGTGTTACTCATAATTAACTTTTTAATAAATATTCAAGGAGGTCACGAACTCTTTCGACTGTATCATTCTCGATCTGTTTCAAGTAAGAACTATTCACAACGACTGTACGAAGGACTTATTCATCTGGTCTGAGTGGGAAGAAGGTACAAGCAAGCTGTCAATTAGTATCACGATATATATTGATAGATTTCATATTATTTATTATTTTTAATAAAAGTATCCATCATTTGGAATAATTCTTCTACAGTTTGTGCTTCGAATCTCTTTTTTCAAGATAGATCACCATTTGAGTATTCTATTGATCAACGATAATGATTTATATTTCAAAACCAAGTATTTTTATCCCATCTTACATACCATTCTTTTATCTTATCTTTTGTAAAAAGATCATCCGAAAGAGAAGTATTTTTTATATTTTCTGTCATTCAAAACATAATGTATATATTTTAATGAATAAATCTGCTTTTTCTCTATGGAATTTCCAATTTATTTTGTTTAAATCTTCTATTTCTTTTGAAAAGTCTTTTTCTCAATTATTTATCTTTAATAATCATCTTTCGCAAATTCTATTGAGTTTTGATAACTCTATTGTGGATCTATTGAGTTTTGAAAAATGTAATGATATTATCATAATTACAACCATTATTATTGGTATATTCAAGATAAATGCTTCTAAAAAGGTGTTCATATTTTAAAAAAAAATCAGATTTCAGTCACCAAGTGGAGTTGGTAACTTAAAACTGATCTCTAGTCAGCTCCACCTGACTTGAGTATTATATTTATTTAATTCAGAAAATCAACTATTTATTCATATAAAGTTGATACTTCACCTGATATTCAGTCAGGTTTGGATCTGATTCGACAATTTCACGAAATCTCTGGGCGTAGATTCTAATCCATTCCTCTGGTTTTAAATCTGTACAATCTTCTATGAGTTTTATTTCAAGATCTATAAATGGGATTGATTCTTCCATATTATTTTATAGTAATGTTTTCTATGTGTTTATCTTTTGAAAGATATCCGTGAAATCTTGATCATACTCAACCTTTCAGTGATGCAGAGTAAGAATAGAGTTCGTGACAATAGTTTAATCTTTCTGCCATTGTTTTCAAGTTCAAATATTCATTATACCATCCTGGCTGGTATCATTTATGGATCTGGCAATACCCGATAGAGTTTCCACCATCTCATACTGATCAATTATTCATACGAGATTCTGCGAATATAGTTCCTATGAAATCAGTATCTCACCACGCTTCCCACATATATGTAAGTTCTGGAGATTCTTTTCAGTAAATAGAAATCAAATATTTTTGACGGATCATTTTTATAAATTCTGATTTTGATCAAAACCAATAATCGAGTGATTCTTTCTTTGATTTTGGTCACCATTCTGAGTGTGCAGATACTGAGTCAATAGATAGTTTATATCTTTTCTGGATATCTTTTGTAAGATTCAGGATTGATTCTGTTTGCTCTTTTGTTGGTTTATCATCTCATACAAAAGCAATCTGGATAAATCTATAGTTATTTTTTGACCATTTGTCAGCTCAAGCCACACATTTTTCAGAACGAGTCTCTGTTATTTCTCAATCTTTCTTTATCACGTAATGATACCCGATATGTTCCATACCTTTACTTATATGGCTATTCTTTATAGCCTGTAGAGTCGTTTCATCATCGGTAGCAGTATAGTGATACTCTATTCATTCAATACGCCCTATATATCAAAATTCACACTCTAACGAAACTGTTTTATTACTGGAGGGTAAGGACGCTTGAGGTGCGTCCGCTTTACCTATATTATTGTTTCCTTCACTCACTCTCTCGATACTTCCATTATAACTAATGATCATTTGTAGTTCTGGCTTCTGTAGATCTTTGCAAGCATCGAGTTTTTCCAGAATCTCTCGACTTGTTCCTGTTGCTGTTTTTTGGCATTTATCGAGGATTGATCTATATGAGTCAACCTTTGCTGAGTTAGCTTCTTCAATAGCTTTGTTTTGAATCCTGATAGACTCAATAATACGTTCTTCTGGAGTCTTGATATTGTAGGCGTATATTGATCCTGCACTGATTGCAAGGATCGCAAGAATTGTAAATGGTTGTGCATAAGTCATAATTATATAGATATTCCGAGTAAAGCACTCGTGAGCTGTTATTTGTTTTCTGTAAATTCTCCATCCTTAAGAGAATAAAATGTATTTTCTTTCAGGATTATTCAGTCTACCATTCCAGCTTTCCAATCAGTTATTTTATAGAATCAATCAATATATTCTCTTTTTGTGAGTAATAGTATAGTTCAGATTTCTCAACTCAATTTGGATTCTGTTTCTGCTACCAAAATACTATGTTTTCCTGCTGATACTTTTGCATTATATCCTGCTGATACTTTTGCATTATCTTCTGCT
>ERZ650304.393-NODE-393-length-24051-cov-8.430905_pt1 | contig 24051 bp, 24 predicted proteins | sample MGYA00376240_ERZ650304 | MGnify/ENA primary metagenome ERZ650304 (study PRJEB26733, sample SAMN07839271) | wastewater metagenome | biome: small river; feature: stream; material: water | place: USA: North Carolina | collected 2016-03-01 ... | reverse complement strand
AGAGCAGCACCACCAGCGCGGCAGCGGCCCCGATCGTCGTCCAGTCGTAGCCGGCGGACTTGGCGGCAGCAGCGCTCGTCGTAACCGCGACCACAGCGCCGGTCCCGGCCTTGCGCTCCGCAGGAGTGGTCACACGGTTCTGATCGTGGTTCTGCGCCATGGAACCGCGCAAGATCGTCTGAGCGGTCTTGGAGGCTGCGGCATAGTCGCCGGCATAAAGCTGCCCCTCGGCCTTGCGACGGCGCACGAGGCCCGGCAGGACACGGCCTGCGCCTCGGCACCACTTGTCGAGACAGGCCGGCACGTCAGCGTCGCGTCCCTCCATGACCGCGCGCCCGACGCTGGATTTCAGCGCCCCGGTGCCGCAGTTGTAGGCAAACGACACCAGCGCATCGAACTCGTTCTGATCGAGCGGGCTGGAGCGCTTCGCCGCCAACCGGGAAACCGCATCCTCATACTTGCCGAGGGAAGCGGCGAAGACCCGGTCGCATTTGGCCTGGTCCCACACATCGCCCTCGCGAAGATCGGGCACGTCGGATGCGGTAGTGCCCCACCCGATCGTGACGACGTTGGCGGGGCACCGATAGGTTCGAAACCGACCGTCACCGATCGGCTTCAGGCAGCTTTCAAACGACTGGATCAGCGCGGTCCCATTGGACGAAGTCTGCATGCTTCACCTCACGGCGCATAGTACAATAATTCCGTATTACGGAACAACGACAAATTGTGCAAAATCCCGTGAATCACCCGCGGCTTGGGCACAATTTGACGTGCCGCGCCACTTCCGCCGCCGGCATCGTCAAGACCCTCGCGCCGAGGCCCCCATGAGCCACGATCCAAGCTCGGACACCGGGCGGATAAAGCGACAGGAAGGCGGGGGCTAGCGCGGGATTGGACGGCGCATGGAACTGCAGCACCGCCCGATCTGTCCGGCAGATTTGGTCAAGTGCCAGATAGAGCGTGCAGGCCGACGCACAACGCCCGGCAAGCACGACAGGTCGGCCCGATGCCAGAAGCCGGCCGACCTCCAATGCTCGTTCTGCCACCTCGCCGCCAGGGTCGTCAGTGATGACGATCGGCAGCACGGGCACCCCCACAAAAGTGACTGGGGCGCGGCGGCCTTACCACCCTGCCGAAACGGCGTAGGCGTAAACCACGCCAGCAACAACCGCATAACCAGCGTCGTTGAGATGCGGCGAGCCATTGACGTAGCCAGCGGGCGGATAGTCGCCAGCATATGCGGTTGGGTCTGGCACAGCCCCAGCCGGTGCGCCGCCAGCAACCAGAGGTCCGCGCACATCTAGAAAGTGCGCACCGTAGAGCGCGGCGAGGTCCGAGTTCAGCTGAGTGATCTGGTTGTAGCCAGTCGAAGGGTTGGCCTCGCCGCTGGCGTTGATGATTGAGAGGACCGCATATTTGCTGGTCGTGAGTTTGGCGACCATCGCAGCAATGTCCGCCTTGACCTGGGTGCCAGATGAAAAGTTATTTCTGCCCGCCCATATGACAACAGGCTGCCCCCAGAACTCAGGGCGCGCATTCACGTACCCCAGAATATCCGTAGACGTTGCACCGCCAACGCCGATATTTTGACCGATCCGAGGCGTTGCAAACGAGTTGCCGACAGCACCATAAAGCGCCGTTGCTGCGCTTGTCGACCCGGTGCCGGAGGTTAAACTATCGCCAAAGAAGGCTATTTCGTCGGCGCTGACGGTAAGCGCCCGCATTTGAGCATCAGTAAGCACTCCTGCATACCATGTGACCTTGTCGTACCAGCCGGTAGCGAAATTTGTAGAACTGTCGCTACCAAGCCAAATGTGGTCCAGCGTGCCAATACTATTGGCATCAGACTGCACGATCATGCCGTTAAGGCAAAGCTTGCGAGATGGTGACCCTGAATACGCCGCTGCAATCTTGAACCGCGTTCCAAACCCAAGTTGGTCTGTGCAGGTCAGGCCGAGATTATTTGTGCCATTGTAAGCCGAAAAGGTCCGGTTATTGTTCGCTCTGGCAATAATTGAAACTGGGTTTGTTCCGCCAATAAGCCTCCCTTGGTTTGCTTGTACCGTATCTCCCTCAAGTACTACTGTTGCGGAAGAACTAATCGCGGTCTTTAACAAATCATTAAACTGATATTTTGTGGCAACGATCTGGAGCGCCTGCCGACCATTCCGCGTCACAAGGTTTGGGCTGGCGGGGGAATCAAACAACGTCGAAAACGGAACCACCACGCCGTTGAGCATGTAGCGGTTGGCGTTAAAATCCGCCGCCGCAACTGCGCCAGCAGGCCACCACCCCACACCCTGACTTAGGGTGACTAGCCTGCGCTTGCTGCCGAAGGCCATTAGGCAATCCTCCAGATAGCAAGCCGAGCGTAGACCTCGCCGAAGCCGCTTGTTGCCGCGACACCAAGTCCGTCTGAGGCTCGCGCAACTCTCGTGTATTGCTCGACCCTGACCGCCTTCGAGCCCGCGATGGTGAAGGTCACGGAGCCCTCGGACGTGACGGTAGAAACGGCCGATCCGCTTTCCGAAAATACCGGGGTCCCATTGCCGATCACGCTGGAATCGGTCTGGTTGTAGAGCCTGGTCTGAACCGCATCGCATCGGTAGCCGGGCGCCGACCATTCCGCGTAGTAGGTGCCGGCCGGCAGTGTGATGGCGTTGCTGGACAACGACCCCAAAGTGCCGTTGTTCCGAACAAGCGTGTTCAGCGTCCTGGTTGCCGTCGTGGTCGCGCCGGCCGATCCGCCGGCTGTACCGCTGGCCTTCTGGTCTTCCGCGATGATGTCCGGAGCGGACGAGTTGTAGCCCCATGCCGGAACGCCGGACGACAACGTGAGATACTGCCCATCTGAGCCCTTGGCGAGCCTGGAGACGGCAGCGGTGCCCGACCCATAGATCAGATCGCCCGACACCACAGACAGGCCGGCGATCGACAGCAGCAGCGCATTGTAAGCCTGCACGTTGGTGCCGATCACAAGGCCCAGCGTCGTCCTTACCGCCGCCGCATCGGCATCGTCGAGGAACGTCCGCGCAAAGGCGGAAAGGTCCGTCGTCGTGAACGTGTCAGAGGCCGTCGCATAGATCAGCTTGTTGGCAGCCGTCGTCACGCCAGCAAGAGCCGTCAGCGTCGCGTCGATCGGCTGCTTTTCGGTGTCCAGCTCGGCAAGCGCCGCCTGCACATTGGTCGACGAGATGTTGCCGGTCGCGCTCGACGTGATCGAGGATGCCGGGAACAGCGCCGCCACGGGCTTCGGGTTCATCAAATGCCAGCCGCCGGCCGACGAGTTCAGCGCCGCATCATAGATGCAGAGATAGACCCCGCCCGAAACAATCTCCCCTCCAACCAGCGCGGCGTTGTGGGCATAGATCGTTTTGGCGCCGAGGCTACGGACGTTGAGCGTCGCTGTCGCATTGTTGGTATGGTTGGCCGTGAACGCGACGATGAGACCGTCCTGATAGTCCGTGACCGCCGCGGTTGAAGTCAGCAGATAGGCATTTGAGGAACCCGTGGATGCGACCGTGCCTCCCGCATCGGCCAGCAGTTCGGCCACCCGCGCCATCAGCGCCCGCGCCGAGTTATTGACTGCCGCAGCCGCCATACCCTCCGCAAAATTGATGCCGCTGTCCGACGCGCCGTTATTGCTGGCCGTCGTCGACCAATCCCAAATCGATCCCATGGACCGGGGCTCCTAGATTTTTGCGATCTGCGGGGGTAGGGTCCGACCTTTAGGAGGACGGATTGAGCGAGCGCGAGAACGGCCCATTGTTCAATGGCGTGGTGACAGCCATCACCATCGCCATCCTGTTCAGCGCGGGGCAAGGGCTCCGATGGATCCACGCAGTTTTCGGGCCCTGGGCTTTGTACCCACTATGCGGCGCGATTATTTTTGGCTGTCTAGGTATTGCATGGCACCACGATAGGCACCACCCGCGCCCGCCCCGGCGATAGCGCCGCCGAGCGTCGTCCCGATCTGCGTGCCCTGCGACCGCAGCCGCGCCGCGCGCTGCAGATCGCGCAAAATCTGCACAGCCTGCGCGCCGCGAGGCTTGGTCAGTACCTGCGCGATTTGGTCATAGGTCATGTCCTGAAGCCGCTGCCGATACTGCGGGCCGGTCCCGATGACCTCCTGCAGGACCCGCCGCAGCGCCTGGATTGGGCGCCCCTCCATCAGCGTTCCGAGAATGCCGGGTTCGCTGTACTGGTCCACCACGTCCTTGACCGCAAGGCGACCCGCCGTGCGGGAGTTTGTCGCGACGGCCGCGCGCAGTTCGAACGCAGTCGCGAAGCCGTCGATCTGGCGGAACAGCTTGTCCGCCTCGGACTTGCCTAGGAGCACCTGCAGCTTGTAGCGATTGGCGTCGCTCGACAGCATCTTGATGGCATCGAGCCCCTGCCGGGCGTCAACGTTCGGGTCCGTGGCGACACGGCGCACGTTGGCGAGCTTTTCATCAATCGTCGAGCGCACGCCCTGCTTCAGAGCATCCCGTTCGGGCTGCGTCATGCGGGCCACAGATCGGACAGCCTCGTCCTTTGCGACCGTTGGCGACAGGAAATCCTCACCGATCCGCAGCGCCTTGACCAGCGCGATCGGCTCCGCGGCCGTCTGCAGCGCCTTGTCGTATTCCGGAACCAGCGTGCGAACGCGGTCGCGGATTTCGCCCGCAAGGTCTCGCAGTGCGGACCCATATGCGGTCTGGCCGCCGAGCTTGCCGGCACCGTCCGACTGGTCGGCGACCTCGTTCAAGGCGCGCGTGATGTAGTCGAGTTGCCGAACGTCCGGCATGACCTTGTAGGAGATATTGCCTTCGGGGTCGACGCTCGCAAGGATCTGCTTTGACTTCTCGCCCCGCACCTTCATGAGGCGGTTCGCTTCGCCGATGGCCTCGCCGGGAAGGCGGGACAAAAGCCCCTCAACTTCCTGCCCGACCGGGTGCGCGTAATCGATCGGCTGCGCGTAGGCGTCCCGATAGGCCGTCGAGCGCGCCGAGGCCGTTGCCCGGCGGGTTGCCTCGATCGAGGCTTCGACGCCGCGCGGCGCGCCGAGAGACGTGTCTAGCGCCGACTGGATATCCTGCCCCGCCTGGCCGGCGCGAGCCTCGATGGCATTGCGGGCCGTCGTGGCGCCGGCACCCCCCCGCTGAATCGTGGCGTCGAGAAGCCCGGATGCGGTAGGCCCGGCATCGGCAAGCATGCCGTTGGCGCCCGCCGCCTGGATGCGCGCGGCGCCCTGCGGCGTAAGGTCGGATTCCATGGCGCGCAGAACCGCGTCGGTCGCCGGGCGGGACATGCCCAACTGTTGCAGCGCCTTCGTTTGCGCCATGTAGTCAGTGACTTTTTGGGTCACGCCGCGCACGGCATTGCCGACGACAGGGGCCAGCGTACCAAGAGCGCCACCAATGGCCGCTCCAGCCGGAACTGCCGCCGCACGCTCACCAAAGCCGCCCTCGGCGTTCAGGAAGGCATCAGCACCCCCGATCCCCGCGCCGGCAGCGGCGCCGCCCGCCACCGCGCCCATGCGCGGCAGGTTCATAAGGCTGCCGATGGCGGGTCCTGCAGCCAGGCCGGATCCGATGCCGCCGGCAAGCTGGTATCCGGCACTGGTCCACGGCGCCAGTTCGTCGAATCCGCGATTGCGCGCGCGCTGGTAGTCGAGAGCCTTCTCGTAGGACTGCCCTTTGTCGGACAGTCCCATGGCGGACAAAGGCGAGTTCAGGAACGAGTTGACCTCATCGGACGACGACCCGATCAACGGCACGCCGCGCGCAATGGCTCGCGCCCGATCGTCGATCGCGAGATAGGTCGGGCTGTCGGCTCGCTCCCGCGTCACATAGGCCTCAGCCATTTTCTTCTGCTCGGCGCGCGCGGCGTCGTAGGCTGCCTGATCCTCGGTCCGGCGCCCGGGCGCGATCAGGTCTGACGCGCCCTTCGGCTGATCGAGCCGGCCCTGAGCCTCCCGGGCGCGCGCCTGCGCGAAGTCGTAGGCCGTCGAGATGTCCTCAGGCCGCATCTGCGCCCGGGTGTCCCCCGCCCGACGCGCCACCAGTTCGTCGCCCGAGTCGACCGGCGCGGCTTTGGCGCGGCGCTCGTTGTAGAGGCCGAGCAGTTCCGTATCGGACAGCTTCGACAGGTCGCGCGTCTGTCGCTGCTGGTACAGTTGCAGCAGCACGTCGTCCGGCACCTTGGTCAGGTCGGTCACTTGAGCAGCCCCCTACGGCGCAGTTCTGCTTCGACCGGGTCGGCCCCGCTCTGCACGGTCGGGGCGACGGGTCCGCCGCCCGGGTTCGCGGTCGGAGCGCCGCCGGTCACGGGTCCAAGCTGTGTGTCGGTGAACTTCTGGAACGGGTTCGGAAGCGCCTGCAGCGCGGCGTTGCCCTGCTTGAGCGTCATCTCGCCGTTCTGGACCTTGGCGGCGATCTGGCCCCGTAGGACGCGATCCTGCGCGACGGCGTCGAGCGTGTCGATGATGAGGGCGTTGCCCTCTTTCGTGTTCGAAAGCTGCGGAAGCGACTGCTGGAATAGCGCCAAGTCGCGATCCGAGGTCGTGCCGGATCCCGCGATGCGCTGCATGGGAGTCAAGCGAGCAAGAACAGCCTGCGCGTATTCCATGTTGCCGGCGCTGTCGCCGAGCTTGATCCCCCAGCGGGAAGCGACAGCCTGCGCGCCGCCCATGAACCCGCCAGGGGTTTTGGCAAGCGACTGCCGCAGAACTTGCAACTGACCGATGTCGCGCTGAGCGGCCGGCAGATCGGCCGCCATCTCGGTGTAGGCCTTGGCCTGCCCTTCGGCCGTCGTCTTGGCGAACGCCTCGCCGGCCAGATCCTTGCCCGGCACCGAAACGAGCGGCTTCGGCGGCCCTCCGGCCTGCGGCATCGCCGTATTGCCCGGCATCGGCGGCAACGTGGGCTGTCCACCACCAACGCCGGCCATGCCCGGCATATTGGGCGAGGAGGGTGCACCCATGGCCGAGGCACCACCGCCACCACTGCCCGTCAGATCGGAACGGCGATAGATCGTCGCGCCGGGCTCAACCGGGACGAGGCCCTCGTTGTACTGCCGCTCGGCAAGCCCGTAGCGCTTCTGTTCGAGGTCCGCGCCCTGCTTCTGCAGGCCATAGCTGCGGTCAGCGTTCTGCTGTTCCTGCTGCATGCGCTTCAAGGTCAGCGCGGCATCGGTGCCGGCGGCCGACAGCCTCGATGCGGTCGCCTCGTCATAGCCGTTGGCGAGCAGCAGCGCCTTCGTGGCGGCCTCGCGCCGCGCCTTGTCGGCACGATCCTCGGCGTCCTTGGACTTCTGTCTGTCGCTGGCCTGTCCGAGCATCATGCCGGAAAGGGCATTCTGCATGCTCTGCTGCCGATTCCCTGACATCAGGCCCAGGCCGAAGCCGAGCAGGGCATTCGAGTTGTTGCCCAGCACGCTCGACAATGCCATGCCGTTAGGCAGAGACCCGCCGAGAAGCCCGGTGTTCGTCTGGCCGGCAACGTAATCGCTGCCGATGCCGCCCGCCGCCGGAGGCTGCCCGCCCGTGAAGAAGTCCAGTAGGCCCGCCATGGGTCACCTCACCTGAAAGCGCCGAGAAGCGCGCCGCCGACCGGGAGCGCCCAGCCAAGAGGCCCAAGAGCCGCGGTGCCGCCAAGCATGCCAAGCAGGCCCGCGCCCGCGGCACCGCCGCCGATCGTGGTTGCCAGCGTCGAGGCGCCCGGCTGCGTCGTGGTCGAGCTTTGCCCAAGCGCGCCCGTGCCCTGCAGGATGCTGTTGTAGGCATTGAGCTGCTGATAGGGTAGTTGCTGGTACGAGTTCCACCGGTTGATGGCGTCCTGCAAAGCCTGGTTGGTCTTGCCCTCGTACTGGCCGCCGACCGTCATCAGAGCGTTCGCGTCGTTGTAGCGCGCCTGATCAAGCGTCGGCGCCAGCGAGGCCGACTGCAACGCGCGCTGAAGGCCCTGATTGTAGAGCCCCGCCTCGGTGTTGGAGGCGTTCAACTGGTTCGTGATATTGGCGCCCTGCACGCCGGATAGGCCCTGCGCAGCGGACAGGCCCATGCCAAGAAGGCCCTGGTTCGCGCTGTCGATCTGGCCGGAGGCCTGCAACTGGCGCGACCGTTCCGCATCATAGTTCGATTGGAGCGCCTGCCGGTAGTAGTCCCCGAGCGCATTGGCAGTGCCCTGCGCGGCAAGCCCGGACCCGTACCGCCCGGCCCCTGCCGCTGCCGTGCCGGACCTCATCTGAATGTCCTGAGCGCCCCGCTGCAGAGCGTCCATCAGGTAGGGAGAACCCCCAAGGTATCCGCCGGCCGCCGTCGTCGCGAGGTTCTGCGAGGCGTTCGTGGGCTGCTGCGCCTGACCGTAGAGGTTCTGATAGTTCTGCGTCCCGATGGCGTTCTGTCCGCTCGAAATCTGCCCGAGCGGCGCCATGGAGCCCAAGAGACCGGACGACATGCCGCCATCGGTCAGCGACCCGGACAGGTACGAGTTTGCCGCCCCGATCGTCGGGGATCCCGCGGTGGCAAGGTCTTCGGTCTTCTGCAGGCCGGCAAGAGACTGGTTCGAGAACGGGACATAGGTCGGATCGGGGAAGGGCTGATAGCCGATGTTCTGCGAATAGAGATTGGCCGCCGCATTGTTGGCGTTCTTCATCTCGTCCGCATTCCATGGCTTGCTGTTCTGCGTGACCGTTTGGGTCGAACCCTTCCCGCTCATCGTCCAACCTCTCGTGTCAGCACCACATGCCGCGCTGCGTAGCGTCCGCGCGTCATCCGCTCCCAGCCACGCCGCCCGGTCAGGACAATGTGTTGAGCGCCGTATTCCTGTGCGATCTTCTCGATTTCAGCGTCTGCCAAGCGCCACCACTTGGCCGCCTCGGCGCCGCAAATGAACGGCATCTCGACGCACCGTCCCCGGATGCTGTCGTAGATGTGGACGGCATAGATCGCGACCACGCGCGGCCCGTCGACCACAGCCCACAGCGTCCAGTTGCCCGAGGCGACGTTCTCCAAGACCTCGGGCACGGTGTGCATGCCGTGTTTCGACGCGGCCCATTTCTCGATCAGCGGCATGGCGAGATGGAGCGTTTCGGGCTCGACCTCGTAAATCTTCATGCGATGATGTCGCCTGCCACGATGATGTACGAGAATTTCCGATCCGTGCTGACCGCGTTGGCATGGGTCAGCGTGAACGACCGGAAAGCGCGAGCACTGACATAGGTCGTCGCCAAAGCCCCCGCCGCATTTGCCGACAGAGGCGACAGAAACACATGGTTCTGAGTTGACATGGCAAGATTGGTCGTCGTCGTCGTCGTGGCGCCGGCTGTGAGCGTGACCTCGCCCACGCTGACGACACGATTTTTGTCGACGCGCTTGTCAAGGCTGTCCTTGAACATCAGTACCAGCCCTCGGCTCCGGCTTCGGCCTCAAATCCCACTGCCTTCGTCCAAGTGGTTCCGGCCGGGATGCGCATCCGCAGCCGGTGGTGCCGGCCTGAAGCCGTGAAATGGCAATAGCCCGTGCCTGACGATGGTGTCCGTTCCGTACGCCAAGCGTCTTCATCGAATGTCTTGGCCCGCGTCGCGACATTGATCCGCGCTGCCGACGTGTCGATCAGTGGGGCCACCCGCTTGACCATGGATCGGTTCGGCGCATTGAAGCTCAGGAGCGCGCTTTCGACGGTCGCTTCCAGCGTGTCGCCCGTGAACGTTCCGAGCTTCAGGTCATCCCCAAATCCGCCGACAGCCGGCCGCCCGCCCTGCCAATACGGGCTATCGAAGGAATACGGCACTTCCTCCAACGACATCGTGGCAAGCGGAGCATCGTCGATCGAGATGTCGTCAGGCGCCACCGGGCCGATATAGGTGACGTTCTGCTCTATGGTCGACCACCGATCGAGCACGTAGTGGTAGCACAGCAGTTTGTCGCGGACGGTCACATCGGACTGTGAGGATGACGGATAAGCCCAATAGACGCGCTGCGTAACCGGGTCTGCATAGCCCTGCACGTAAGGGACGCCGCTGACGGCGATGTCTCCGAAAAACGTCCGGTTGACCCGCTCCGCGCCGATCGGCATCAGCGAGCCCCCGAACTCCATCCAGAAGCCATCCTCCGCAAGCCAAAACACGCGGCTGTTGGTTCGCGCGATCGAGGCGACAGCCGAGGTCCCCGAATTTTCGACGATGCGGCTGAACTCGAAGACGTAGGCGGACCCGGGCGCGAAGACCATCCGCCGAATGGAATTCTCCTGAAAGACAAGGCCGTATTCCGCCCCCGTGATGCCGGTGACCAGCCCCCCATCGGGGAACTCCTGCATGTCGCTGCCGAGTGTGGTCACCCGCCACTCGTTGGCGTCACCGATGCCGGACCACATCACCGAAGTCGGATAGTCGGTCAGCCCGGCCAACACCAGGAACTCGTTGATGACCGTGATATACTTGGCCCTCGGGGGAGCCGTGCCGCCATTGCCGGCCACAGCGGCAAATCCACTTGCGAGGTCGGTCAGGTCGATGACCTGCACGGCATTGTTGGCGCCGGAGACCGCATAGACGTAGTTGCCATATTGAGCGAAGCGCCAGCCCGACGCCTCGGCCGTCGCGTAACCGCCCGTATAGCTACGATCCGTCCACGCGCCTGACGCATAGGTGTAAATCCGGTCGTTCGAACCATCGTTCGCCGCGGCGAACATGATGAACGTGCCATCCGACTTTTGCGCAAGGAACATGCCAAGCGGAGACCCAGCCAGCGCGGCCGTGCCGCTGAACGGCGTCAGCGCTCGGGCCGGGAGATAGCAGTTCGATCCCGGAATGACGTTGCGCGCGACCGTGGCAATCCCTGCGTCCAGATCGGCCTTGTCGGGCTCGTAGGGGGCGAGCGGGACGCGAGCCATCAGAACGGCGTCGACCTGACGATGCCGGTGCCGACGCGCAGGGCGGTTTCAAGCCCGAGGTCGGTCAGGGCATTCGCGATGGCGCCCGAGTTCTCGTCACCCATCATGGCAGCAAGATCCGGATCCCGCAGCTTGTGGACGGCCAAATAGGCCTTGGCCGTCGAGCGGATCAGTTCGTAAGCCTCGGTCATCCATGGATTGTCCGTCTCGCCGTCAGAGGCCGGCGCGGCGATCTTGAGCAGGCCGATGACGCGGATCGTCCACACGTCCGTCGGGACCGGATAGAGCCAGATTTCCCGGTTGTAGTAGCTGAATTCGTAGGGCTGGCCGCCGATGGCCGACCCGTCAAACAGCGGTTCCATGTCGAGGAAATCGCGCCGCTTCAGCGTGTAGCGCTGCGCCGAGACCGTGATGTGCGCCTGATCGATGCGCACGAACTGCGGGATATCGGCGTCGTCGGCCGTGCCATAGTTCGGTTGGCTGGCTACGGTGTCGAACGTGGTCGAGCGCCTCTCATTGAAGTAAAACCGCGAGTTCTGCCACTTGCCGATCGCCGTGTTGATGGCAGCGGCAATCTCGGTATCGAGCGAACCGTCTTCGCGGTCGAGGTCGCTTTGCAGCGTCGCCTTTAGAGCGCCCAGCGTGGTCACTTCGGTTTCCTCGGCTTACCCTTGGGCCACCCGCCCTTGCGCGGGACGATCGCAACCGGCAAAGCCGCGACCATCTCGGGCACGCGCGCAGGCGGCTCCGGCTTCGGCTCATCGCCGAAGTCCATCAGGCTCCAATCCGTGTCCATGATCAGTCCTTGCAGGTCGGGACGAAGCGTCGCGCCTCAACGTAGGGGAGCACCAATCGCCGTTCCGTCAGGCCGCCTTGGGCCATGATCCAGTTTCGCAGCGCGACCGGGTATTGCGTCATCACCCATGCCGAAGCCCGCGGGAACGTGCTCCCGTCCCGGTGCGTCATGTGGTGGAACCAAAGCGTTGCCCGCGGCGTGATGCAGGCTTTCGGAACTCCGAGATAGATAGTACAGGCCGACCCGCACATTCCATCGATGCGCACGACCTGGCCGAGGCGCGCGGCTTGCGCTGCCCGGTCATGGTAAGGGGCGATCTGGCCCCCGTTGTCTTGAGTGATGACGATGGCATCCATTCGCCCGAGATTAGTCGGGCAAAACCTCAAGATCAACGGTGATGGTCTCGCCGCTGGTCGGGGTGTAGGCCGCTCGGGCCTCCAAAAGCCCGAACAGCTTGACCGCCGTTGTCGGGAGGTCGAAGTTGATCTCAACACCGGCGGAAGGGGTGCCAATCACTTTGGCACCGTCCGAAAAAATATTGGTCATCGCGCTCATGTCGAGGTCGATATAGCCGACCCAGCCCGCCACGCCGGCAAGGCTCAGCGCCGCATTGTCGCCGGCCGCCGTCGTCGGGCTGGCCGTGAACAGGTGCAGACGGAACGACGCATTGGTGACGGTCGTGCCCGACTTGGTCAGGCGCGCACGGCGCACCATGCCGGACCCACCCATGTCGGACGTGACGGGCCACGAGAGCGGAACGACGCTGCCGGCCGTGGTCGAGTTCGCGACCGCATCGCCCGAGGCATAAGCCGTCGTGTCAGCGGGGCGCGTGAAGCTGTAGGAGACAGTCCGAGTATAGTCGCCCACGCAAGGCATGGCGCATTCTCCAATGGTTGCGAGGGGGTGGAGCGGCCCGTAGGCCGCCCCGTCAGGCCTGCTTCTTGACCACCAAGAACGCCAAGATGAACGTTCCGTTGAAGGCCGCCGAGGCATGCCGGTTCGTCAGCGTGATCGTCGCCGTTCCAGACCCCGGGACCGACTTGATTTCAAGCGTTCCGGTGGTCGACGTGCCGCCGTTCTGATGAACAAACAGCATGTCGGTCGACGCGATGAACGAGTTCGTCAGCGTGATCGCCTGAGACGATCCGGCCGCCGTGGTCAGGCTTTCGGTCGTGATCACGCCTGCCGCCGCATTGATCGTGACGGCATTGGTCGAGCAGGTGCCCGTGCCGTTCTTCAGGTCGAGACGTTCGGCCTGAAGGTTCTGGTTCTTGAACTGAGAGACCGTACCGGTCGCCATGGTCTATCCTCCAATATGGAGGGGCGGCCCGAAGACCGCCCCATGGCTCAGCCGACGCGCGCCAGATACTCGACGAAGACGGTGGCGGCGCCAGTCGTCATGTCGGAGTTCTGACCCGCATACTTGGCATAGATGGTCGTATCCGCGGTCGGGATTGCGAACGTCCCGAGCACGGTGCCCGACACCACGCCGGTCGAGGCAAGCGTGATGCCCGAAGACACCAGCTCGTTCGCCGTGGTGGTCGAGCCGAACGTCAGGAGGTCGGTGCCCGAGTCGTTGAACGCGGTTCCGACCACTGCGCCGGCTCGCAGCACGACAGCGCCGGCCGGGATGGTCCCGACCAACTTCGCTGTGCCGTTGTCGCTGTAGACGATGGAGCGGCTGATCTGATGCACGACCATGTGACCATGATCGCGACCGACGCCGCCAGAAGTGCCAGTACCAACACCCATGAGGGCCTCCTATCAGGTGTGAGCCGCAGCGTAGGTGGTGATGACGATGACGCCGTAGTCGACCGAGTTGAAGATGGTCTTCTTCAGGCCGACCAGGGTGCGCATCGCGATGCCGCGCTCGTCGTCGTAGTCGAACGACTCTTCGCGCCAGTTGTAAGTGGTCGGCCCGCCGCCCTTCGAGAAGGCGATGACGGCAGACTGAGCCCCCAGAAACACGGCGCGGCGAGTGTTCGCCACGGCAGACGAGCCGGAGATGCCGGCCGGGATCATGCCGTCCGGAGCCATGCGGAGCACGACACCGTTGTAGAACCCGAGCGAGCCGTCAAAGAGCGGGTTGTTGGCCCGGCTGCCCTGATAGGCCGACTTCGTGATGTCGAGCCACTCGCCCGTGCTCGTGTTCCGACGAAGGTCGGTCACCTGGCGCGGGTCGAGGTAGCAGACATAGACATCCTCGCCGTCCACGCGGACGGGTCGGATCATCGGCGTTGCCAAGAGCGCGGCTTCCTTGGCGTAGTCGATGTACTTCAGCGACATGATCGCCGTCGGGTCGGACCCCACGGCCGAGTCGGTCGACTGCGAGTTCGCTCGCAGGATGCGAGACGAAGCCGCCGCGGTCACCGCGTTCATGCCGGTGTAGATCGTGTTCGACTGCGGAGTGTAGCCGCACACCTGGTTGAAGAACGAGACCGCGAGGCGCTTGGCCGTCCAGTCGACGAGCGCATCCTTGGCCTCGGACATGAGGTCGAACGGAATGCGCTGGTTGTGGATTGACCAATCGCCCTTGACGCGGACGGCATGGCGAAGCTCGTTCACCAGAAGGCTGTCCGCATAGAGGGTGAACGATTCTTCGTTGCCCTCAAGGGTCTGGTTCTCGGTCCGGCCATCGCCGGAAAGCTGCATCCGCAGGCTGAAGGTGACCTTGTCACCGGCGCCCTTGGAAAGCTCGGTCTTCTTCTGGATGATGCTGTTCGCGCTGGTCCCGATCAGAGGAGCGATCGGGGTCGCCTTGAGGGTTTCGACCTCAAGGATACGGGACCAGAGCTTGACAGCATTGGTATCAGACGTGCTGAACGTGTTGATAGCCATTGCATGGGCTCATTGATCACGAGTCGCTCCTTTCGGCCGAGCAGGCGACAGCGGGGCTTTACGCCGCCCCGGATTGGGCTGGTCTTATCGACGACCAACGAAAGCGGCAGCCAAGTCCTGCCGGTGACCTACGCGATGCTTACCGATATCCGAGGGCTCGTTTCAGAGCCTCGTTGCCGTTCTTCGAGTCGCGCGCGAGCACGGCCTCGAAATCTCGATCAGGCATGTTCGCAAGGGCCTCCAGAGAAAGGCCCTTGTTGCCGGCGCTGCCTGACGCGCTTGACAAAGACGTGTTGCGGGCCTGCGCCTTGGCGACCGTGTCCAGCTTGTCGGACCTCGGCGCCACGAACTGGCCGTTTTCGTTGCGCGGCTGCTCGCCGCCCTTGGCGCGCGGGGTGTACCCGAGAGCCCGCGCCATCTCGTAGGCCGATTGAGCCGGGTTGCGGCCCGCATAGGTCTGCTCGTGGACGAACTGCCAGATTTCCTGCTGCACCCGCTGTTGCGCTGCCTGCGGCGACAGCCCGGCCGCAGCGTACATCTTGACGCGCGCGTCCTTCGCGTACGCGACCGCGTCGACATAGTCCGGGACCTGAGCCGCAAACTGCGCCTCAAGCGACGTGACATGCGTTGCGATCTGCCGGGTCTGTGCATCCCGGGCCTGCGCTTCCGCGAGGGCCTGGTTCTGCCGCTTGACGGCCTCGATCTGCTGCGCCTGCCACTTCGTGTAGGCAAAGATGTCCTGTTCAGGATCCGGCGGAGCCTCGACCTGCGGCGGCGCGACCTGCTGCTGTTCCGGCTGCATGGCCGCCATCAGCATGTTCAGCCGCTCGGTCGCCCGGGCGATGTATTCCTGCTGCTGCGCAGCCTTCGCTTCGGCTTCTCGCGCACGCCGACGCTCGGCATCGAATGCCTTGAACGGGACTTTGCGAGCCTGTTTCCAGTCTTCCGCATCGTCCTGCTGCGCCGGCTCGTCCTGCGCGGCAAGGTCGGCTGCAGCTTCCGGGTCGTGCTCGGCAATGTCGTCGTGCTCGACCGGCTCATCAGCCGACCCGCCTGCCGCCATCGCGGCAAAGGCGTTCATTTCCTCAGCGCTGAGCGCCGCGGAGTCATCTTCTCCAGCCATGGTCCACCTTGGATGCGCCGATTACGGTTCGGCAACGACAGCGCCCGTTACGGCCGGGCGGGGGCCGTCTCAGCGGGCGAGGCGCCCGACGATGTAGCAGATGGGCTCCAGAATGGCCCGATAGACGCGGCCGCGATTCAGACCGCGCCGGAAGCCGGCCCGAGCCTCGCGGCGGATGTCGAAGGTTCGCATTCGCGCGATGTCCTCAAGCGCCGCCATGACGATCCGCTGAGGCGCCGTGGCCCGCTTGCGCGCCCATGCCAGCAGCGGCCGGAAGATGGCGTGATAGCCGCGCTCGTGAGCCCGGGTCATGCCGGCCGAATGCCGAAGCCAGATCGCCTGACGGAACGAGCCGAAGCCATAATCCTCGTTCATAGCCGTGCAGACGATCTTGGACGACGAGGCGCCTCCGGTATCGGCCGCGGACCCGGCTGCCACCGCATTGCCGTTGCTGTCGTAGCCGGCCAGACCGCCGGGCGTCACGCCGTAGCCCATCGAACCATAGCCGTTGTTGGCAAAGCCGCCATAGCCGTTCGGGTCGCTGCCCGGGGCCGGTCCCGAGCCCGCATTGCCGCCGTAGCCAGTGCCGACCGAGGGGCCGTAGCCCATGCCAGGGCGGCCGACGTTGCCAACCGGACCCGGGGTTGCCGGGGTCGAAGGCGTTCCGATCGTCATGCCGGGGATCGACGAATTCAGGCCAGACGGCATTCCAGGCGCAGGCTGGCTATTGTAGCCCCAGCCAAGCCCGCCGCCGTAGCCAGGGGTTTCCGGGCCATACCCACCGTAGCCGGGGCCAAAACCGCCGAAAGCCGAAGAGCCTCCGTTTCCGTAGGCGCCAACGCCATCGACGCCGCCGGGGCTGGAAAAGCCGCCCGCATCGCCGGCCGTTCGCATCAAGCCGCTGCCGCCCTGCCGACCTTTGAGGATCTGCATGATCTGCTGCATGCTCGGCATCGGAGGCATGCCGCTCATCTGGCCCGGAGCGCCGCCCATCTGAGGCGGCTGCGGCATGGTCCCGATCTGAGACACCATGGACGCAGGCATCGGGTCACCGCCGCCTGTCTGCGGCGCCGGAGACATGGGCGCTGGCTGCGCGACAGGCTTGCCCATACCGGGGCGCGTCAGGTTCTGCGAGTACGGCGTCATGAACGGGGATTTAGCCATTGAGCGGCCCCTGTGGTGCTGCGGGTTTCATGGCGTCGATCGCCAATTTCATTTCGTCGTGCTTGGCCTGCATGGCCGCCTTCATGCGCTCGGTCTCGACCTGCGCGGACGCGCGCATCTGCTCGATGACCATTTCGTTCTGCAGCTTGACCTTCGCAAGTTCGTGCTCGGCTGCCGCCTTCTCGCGCGCCAACTGGATTTCGTCGGCCGCCTGCTGCTGCTTCATGGCGCGATCGGCCTGCGCTTCCTGCAGCTTCAGTTGCTGCATCTGTTGGGCCTGCGCGACCTTCGGATCCTGCTGTTGCTGCTGGCCCTGCAGGGCTTGCGATGCCGCTTCCTTGATCTTTTGCACCGCGCTCTCCGGCAGCGGCGCATAGTCCAGCATGGCAAGTTGAGCCTGGGGCGGGAGCATCGGCAAAAGCGGCTGCACGAGGGACCACGTCCGATCCTTCACGTTCGGGCTGGTCGGCGCCTCGTCAACGATGATGTCGTAGTCACCCAACATCTGGTCCTTCATCAGCGCGACGTTCTGTTCCTTCTCTTTGCCCACGACGCGGACAATCCGACCGTCCGGCACGTCGTTCTGCAGGATGTAGAGGATGATTTCGCCGCTGATCTTTCGATACCGGCGCAGGCTGTCGAAGAACGCCGAGATGATCGTCATCCCGGCTTGCTTGCGCTGCATCTCCAGCACGCCCGGCTGCGAGGCGTCGCGAAGCCCGAGCATTTCCTGGTTCACGCCCGTGGCATCGCGAATGGCCGTGATGGCGAAGTCCATCATCTGCCAGATGCCGGCCGGAAACTGCGTCTGAGGCTTTGGCTGGATTCGGCCCGCGCTCAGGGCGCCGGTCTTGAGCCAGGTCACCGCGTCCGACCGCGCCCACGAGGCTTCGAACTGCCTCTGATCCTCGGCCGCGCCGGCCTCCATCATCACGCCGCCCTTGGCAGTCGAGTTGATGATGTGCAGGGTCTGCGAGAAGAACTTGTTCGCCCAGCGCTGCGGGTCGGCCATCGGACGCACAAGCCCGAACCAAGTGCCCGTCGCCTGATCACGAAGGCCGGTAACGCATTGGTAGCTGAAATGCTTCGGGCAGGTCGTCGGCTCCGGACCCTGCAGCACTTCGCGGCCGAGAAAAGCCCGATAGCGCACGATGGCCTTCTGCTTCACCGACTGGATCGCATCGCCGGGAATGCCCATGGCTTCCAAGCGCTTCATCGCTTTGCCGAACTCAGCCGGCGACAAGCGCGATTCCTGCCCGGTCATAGGATCCATGAAGCGCACGATGTCTTCGCGCTCGAACCACTGACACTCGACAATGGTCACTTCGTCGCCGTCGTTCTGCGGCGGCCCATCGTTCTGGTACGCGGGCTTGTGGTTGTTGTGGATGTGGTCGTTGCTCTCACCGAAATAGCTGTCGGCCCACGAGGCGTTCAGCATCGCCGGATCGGCATCCGGGAACATGTCCTGAGCATCGATCCGCGCAATTTTGCGGACACGCCAGATGCGGCGCGCGTCGGTCAGGTTCGGCTTTCGGGCATACCGATCGGCGAGGAACTCCAGAGGGTCGAGCCGGTCGCAGGTCGGCTTGCCGTCCGGGTCGCGCTCGTGATCGAGGCGGTTTTCGAGCCAGCCCATGCCGCAGATTAGCGTGTCGCGGAAAGCGTCTGACTCCTCGTCTTCCGCATCGGCCTCCTCGCGGAACCACTTTGCCGCGCTGGTGACCAGTTCGGACACAGTGACATCGCCCATCTCGCGCGGGATGTAGCGGATTTCTTGGCGGTTGCTGATCTCGTGGCCGGAGACGACGTTGATAGTCGGCTGAATTCGGTTGAACGACACGACCGGACGAGCCTGATCGAGCAGCACCTTTTTCGATTCGTCGTCCCACTGGTCGCCGCTGTATAGCTTGTAGTCTTCGCGGGCCTGCTTGCGCCATTCCGACCAATGCTCAGCGTCCTTGCGGAACTCGCGCTTGAGCCGGAGACACAGGTCCTCGTCTCCCGAAGCGCTCTTAGCCTCGGCGAGCTCCATGTCTTCGATCGGCATGTGTCAGTCGTGCCCCAGGAACGCGGGCAGGCCACCCGATCCGCCAGAGCCAGAGCCCTGCGCCTTCTTGATGCTTTCGAGCAGCGCGCCGATGTTGAACTTACCGCCGCCACCGAACTGGCCCCCGCCTCCGCTCGACCCGCCGGACTGGCCGCCATAGGCGTTGCGCCCAAGCAGCGAGGCGTTGTTCAGGCCGGCATACGGGTTGGCGTTCTGCCCGAGGTAGTTGGCGCCGAGGTAGTTCATGACGCTGTTCATGTCGCCGGACTGCACGCCCGGCATCCCCGACCAGGCGCCCCAAGAGAACGGCGCGGAGGCGTTGGTCTGCGGCTGGTAGGTCTGCGCTGCAGCCGGCGACATCGGGCTTGCGGGCTTGCCGGCTGCCAGCGGCGCATACTGCGCGATCAGTTGGGCGAGCGGGCCAGACGGGGTCCGGTTCATCCCGGACAGCAGCGCCGAATAAGTCGTCTGGTTCGCGTCAGCCATTGTCACCACCCATTGCCGCCGTCAGGGGCGGGCTCGACCACAGCCGGCGCCGGATCGGCTGTCGGGGCCTCATAGGGCCGCGTTGCCTCGATCGAGGTCACGATGCAGCGCCGGAGCGCAGCGACCATCTCGGGCGCGCTGTCGAGCACTTCGCAGGCCGTCACGGCCTCGATCCCGCCGGCAGAGAACTTCACGCCGATATAGCGGCCCGAAACATTCGCCGCCTCGATGCTGTCGCAGCCGACATCGGCGCAGAGCGCCGGCAGCATGCCGCGGAATTCCTCGATCACGCTGTCAGCCATGATGCCGCCGGCCTCTCGTTCCATTGGTACTTGTCCCGCGCGCCCTTCCGGGCTTGCGCTCGATCGTCGTACATCGCCGCGAAGTACCGCAGCGCGTCGGCGCCGTGGCTGAACTCATCATGTACCGGGCGCGGCTTGAAAGCGCCGGTCTTCTCGTCGATGTCGGATCGATACATCTGCAGGCACCGCAGCCCGCGGGCGCAGCGCTCCTCGTCAATCCAGACCTTCGGCAGCATGCGCCGAACCGAATTGATGCCGTCCAACACTGCATGCTGCGGCACCACAACGACATTCCGCAGTCCGAGCGCGTCAAGCGTCGCCAGCCTCGACCGGCCGGTGCCCAGCTCCTGCGCGCTGACATCGTGCGGCAGGAAGTGCGTGCCGAATCGGGTCTTGTGCTGTTTCTCCCAATCCCGCAAATGCTCGACGTAGTGATCCAGGCCGACGCCAGACGCCTCGTAATAGTCGATCAAGCGGACCTCGGAGCCGATGCGCTGCACGAACCAGATTGCCGTCTGGTCCCTTATGCCGAGGTCCCACGACGTTTCGACCTCATAAGCCTTGTCGACCGAGACGCGACTGATCCGGCCGTCTTCACGCATCTCATTCATTTGCTCTGCGTAATAAGCACCTACCACGGCAGCTTCAAACGAGCACATATATTCTTGATCAAACAAAGACTTTCCAAGCGTCTCGCCATATTCAGACACATAGGCCCGACGTTCATCGGCCATCTGATCAGCCGTGAAGACACCGGATTGATCTGCCCTCAACGTTTCGACAAACGCTGTGTCATCGCGCTTCATCGCCTCGTAGTGGTCCTTTGCGTGATTTGGCCCGCGCGGCGTAGTGATAAACATCGCCCACCCGCCATTCTCAGCGAGGATCGGGCGAAGAAATGCCCATGCCTGCTTGTCCGCAAGTGCCCACTCCGAAAAAACCACTCCAATAGGCGGGGACCCAACCAAGCTATTGTAGTTGTCAGAACCGACGACCTGCCAAGTCGACCCGTTCACGAACCGCATGAACATCTCATTGTCGCGAGTGTTCGACCGAAGCTCAGCCGGGAACGCTCGATCAATGCGGCGAATTCCGGTATGCCCGTCAACTGCGTCCCAAATTGCCTTACGCGATTGTGCGGCCTGAGGCAGCATGTGCCAATAGGTTCCAACGCGCTGAAACGCCGCGACACTGGCCCACGACAAGGCGACATCATCCTTGCCGGCTCGTCGATGCCAAAGCGCGAAAGCGCGCTTGCCGCCATTCTCCAGGTACGACCAAAGTTTTCGTTGATGCGGGCGAGGCGCCCACCCGTTAGCTGGAAGCCTGATCGCCAAACCGGACAATCTCCACGACGAGCTTTGCGGGGCCTTCGCCGTCTTCGCCTGTCAGCGCCTGAGCCGGCTTTCCATAAGCACGGTTCAGAACCTCCTGAGAAGCCGCAAGGGCAACGCGCTCATCCTCAGATGCCATGAGCTGGATGATGCGCTGAAAGGCAGCAGGACCATGTTCACGGGCAATGTCCCTGATCTGCCCTACGACCTTGGGCCGCCCTGATGGGTTCCCGCTTCGGCCTTTCTTGAACATTGAAATGTCCTGTTACCAGGGGTTGGCCCCAGCCGCGTGCGGCGGAAGCTTGAGCGTTCGCTTGACGGCCATCCACGGCCGGTCAAGCGGGTCGGTCAGCACTTCTTACCGCCGCGCTTCTTCGCCATTGGGGCTCTCCTAGGGTTGATGATTGCGCGCTGCGGTGATCGGCTGCCGCCTCCCGCTGACCTGTTAAAACAAAGCCCCACCCGAGGTGATCGAGCGGGGCTTGCCAGCCTCCAAGTCGGAGACCTCCGGGGCAGAGCCCCAACTGTATCGACGGCGCGGCGCAACGCCTTACCGAATGCCAAGGGTTGACACAACGCCGTGAATGCGCCACGGCACTCACCGTCAATCTGGAATGGACGGTAGGATTTGAACCTACGACCTGACCGTTATGAGCGGCCGACTCTAACCGCTGAGCTACGTCCATATTTCGTCTTCAATTTGGTGCCAGCAGAGGGGTTCGAACCCACGGCCTTCGGTTTACAAAACCGCTGCTCTACCTCTGAGCTACACTGGCAAAGCCTTCGATGCAGGCCGGGCTTGATACCGGCTATCGCCCCCCTGCCCGAAGGCCCCGCGCAGCCTTTCGCGGAATTAAAGGGGTACCGACAAGCGGCAGTGGCAACCTTGCCGGGTACGCTTAGTGAGACTGCCCTCACGCACGTCCTTCCGTGCTGCTGCATCGAACTTGCTACGGTGCGGTCCCGTGCCCGGATGCTAACCCACACTCTCAATCGAACGCCTAAGCTTTCGAAGTCGAGCGCCTCAGCTTTCGGGGAGGCTGGTACGGCCGCACCGTATTCCGTTGCCCGTTCGGGCGAATTGCATTCGATGCGGTTGAGATCACCACTAGATGCGCCCCACTCTGGGCCGGTTTGACCGGGACGCGCAGTTGCTCAGACTGCGCCGGGAACGCATAAAGGGGGCCGAAGCCGCCGCATCGAATTCCGCGGTGCCTCGCACGAAGCGGCACCATACAATTTCATGCGCGATAGTACGGGAATACCGAACTATCGTCAAGCAATAGGCCCCTACGCGGCACGTGCCTGACTGAAATACGCCCCAACGATCGACAGAGCCCGCACCACGACCTGCGCCTGCATCGGCGCGCAATCGAGGTCGGCAATCACGACCTGGCGCAACAGCGCGGCCTCCCATACGGTCAGCAGCTTTCCAATCGCATCCCACTGCCAACGCACGCGATCCGACCAATCGGACGCGCAGCCCTCGCAGCGCACCGTCTGGCCGCACTCTAGGCAGGCGCGGCTTTCCCCATCGCGGGGCTCGATCACGCGGCCGGGGGTGTCCAGCGAAGATTGCAGCGCGGCGTGGAGGCGGGCATACAGCATGCCGTCGTCGTAGGCGTCGCGGGTGATCTGATCGCGCAGCAGCATCCGACCAAGCGCCGACCCCGCCTCCGCATGCCTCGCAGACGCAATAGGGAGGCCGTGGAGACGCGCACGGGCCTCGCAGGCTACCGAGGTAGCCTCGCGCTCGACAACGGCCCTGGCGCGGCTGATCTGGCCCGTTGGCGTGCGGGCGGCATTCTTGCGCTTGCGGCCTGCTCGGCTCACTGGCTCGCCCTCATGGAATTAACCCGTGCGCCGGAGATGGGGCGCGCCACCCGTGCAGCCCGATCCGCCTCGCTCTCGCTGCGGTGTCCGGGGTCAGGACGTTCCCAAGCGCTCACGACGGCCTTGCATGCGGCGAGGTAGTGCGGCCGGTCCCGCTCCATCTTCTGCCGCTGCGCCGCGTTCGCCTGCCGGTGCTCGAACAGGTATTGGCGGGCGGCGACCAGAACCGGCGGCGGGGCTGTGTTGCGAACGACTGGGGCCATCCGCTCCCGCTCGGCCTTCCAATCGCGATCCGGGGCAGACAAAACCGCCTCGACGCACTCGGCGATCGAGGGGAAATACCGGCTCTTGCGGGTCCGGATGATCGACTTGGCCGCGAACGAAAGCTGATAATCCGTCGCACCGGCAAGTTCGGCCTCAAGCGCCGCGACAAATGAGTCATCGTCATTCACGTCCAACTTGAACACCCCGACAAGTGGCTTCATGAAATTATCGAAGAACTTCATTACGCCACCTGTTCCTTTTGATTGTACTTTTGTTCGAGCTTCTTCACAAGCTCGCGCTGCTTTGCCCACTGGTCAAACTTGGCTGGCGGGTCGGCGCCGCTGATGCCGACAACGACCGGGCGCGTGCGCCGCTCGTGCCAGTCGACAACGGCATCCCGGAAGTACTCCCACGATCGGGCCGGCCGCCGCATCTTGGCCGCAGCGGCCCGGATTGCCGGCAGGATGTCCGCGTCCAGGTCCATCCCGGATTCCATCAGGCCGAGGATAGGGGCCAGCGAGAGGCGGCCCGGGCTCGGGTCTGTCTCGTACCCAGCGGCTTCCCGGCAAGCCTGCTCGAGCCTGTCCAAGCGCTCGCGCGCGCTAAGCCCAGCATCTTTGTTATTTGTTACTTGTTCTCTTATTATTTGCGTCGGTTTGACGTCGATGAGTGCGTCATTTACTGCGTCGCGAGTTCGCCAAGTTTTTGAATTTTCCTTTATTTCGCAATCACTTGACTGCGTCGTTTTCTGCGTCGTTGACTGCGTACACGAGTGCGTCGCTTCTGCGTCGGTACTGCGTCGCTCACTGCGTCGAGAATTCTGATATTTGTCGTAGTTACAAATGGTTATCTGCGTCGCCGACTGCGTCGCGTCGATTCGCACCAGCGCGTCATCCCCGCCCGCAGCAAGGCGAGACAGGAACCTCCGCACGCTCGGCTCCGGCCACTTCCAGCGGGTGGCGAGGAAGCGCAGCGAGCATGCTATCTGCCCGC
>ERZ650304.392-NODE-392-length-24108-cov-5.753627_pt1 | contig 24108 bp, 13 predicted proteins | sample MGYA00376240_ERZ650304 | MGnify/ENA primary metagenome ERZ650304 (study PRJEB26733, sample SAMN07839271) | wastewater metagenome | biome: small river; feature: stream; material: water | place: USA: North Carolina | collected 2016-03-01 ... | reverse complement strand
GGGCAACGTGACTATCAGCGTACTGTCCGAGCCCCAAACATCAGGGCCCAGATTTTTGATAGTCACCCTAAAGGATATTTCCTTGCCGGCTGTAATGGGTGGTGTCGTCAGGAGTCGCTGCGACAGACTTAAGTCAAAAATCGGGCAAACGCTCGTCGTGAACTGGTGGTCGCTACCCGTTACCTTGCCTTGATCGTTGTTCGCCCAAGCCTGGTAATGATAGGTTGTGCCACATTCCAACTGCGAAAGCTCTAGATCAAAAGAGGTGGTACCGTATGGTCCATTACTGGCGCTAACGTATTGCCCGTAACTTGTGGTTGTGCCGTAATCAAAGCCAACTGATGTCACATTGCCCTGTCCAATATCAGTAATCTGTCCAGACAATGTTGCGCCGTCAAGTGACACACTGCCTGCTGAATTTGTCTGCACTGTTAGTGTGGGCGGCGGCGGGCAGGTAGCCGTCGTAAATGTTTGATCATCACCCCCAGTCCCAGGAGAATTGATCAGGCTTTCATAGCGAGTCCTCGAAAAGAACTGATAATGGTAGGTCGTATTACATGTAAGCTCTTTAATTGCCTCCGAGAAAGAACCAACGTTAGTACTAACAGTAAACCGCTGTATCCGGTTCAAGCTCGAATCAGCCACATACAGCACGTCGCCTTTTGCATTGCTAATAACATCGCTAATCTGCCCAAACTGACCTGGCCCACTTCCAGCAGATCCCCACGATGCAACAACTCCTAATCCGGCCCCTTCACCCTCAAGTCTTTGTAGTTTAGGCGAAGCCGTATCGCCCATGAATATAGTCCCCATCCCGTGAGCTAAGCCAATGGGGGTAACGAGCTGCTGATCATCAATAGTATAGCTCTCTAGAAAACTACCACTATCATTCAGCACCTGGACTCGACTATTACCAGAATCTAGTACATATACTGATCCATTATTTATGGTGATACTCTTGGGGCAGTTAAATTGACCATCGCCTGTACCGGCCGACCCAATACTCCCAAAGCTCTGCCGTTTGTAGTAACCAGCATCTGAATCGTTAAGATCCAAGACATTGCCGAAATTCCTGTAGCTCTGTATGCGGTTATTGCCACAATCGGCTATATATACTCGATCTTGATTAGCACTGTATGGCCCAAAGACAATGGCTGTTATACCGTCAAACTGGTCTTCACCACTCCCAGTACTACCAATGCTTTGTATAAAGCTACCTTGGCTATCAAACTGCTGGATACGGTTCGTGGCATCTGCTACGAAGACATTATCTTGACCATCTATGCCAATAGCGCTGATACCGTTGAACTGACCGTTGCCCGTCCCACTGGTACCCCACTGCAAAATGTAAGTCCCCGTTGCACTGAACTTCTGTATTCTACTATTTCCCATGTCTGCCACATAGACGTTACCATTGGAGTCAATAGCCATACGACTTGCCCCATTAAACTGGCCATTACCTGTCCCACTGCTTCCAAAGCTACTAGCATGTGTTGGGGTCTGACCGAGAGCACCGCTCCCTATCCGCTCACCATAACTGTTAGTAGCTCCGTACTCAAAATACGTCTCGCCTATTGAGTACCCAATGTCTCCCGTTACTGAGCCATTGAGCGTAGACCCGTCATCGGTTATATCGCTCGCAGAAGTTGTTTGTGTTGTTGCACTCGTAAAATTGCAAGGCTTGGTAGTAAGTGCCTTATCTTCACCGTAAACCGTGTTGTCTAGAGTTTCTACATACGCGCGGTAATGGTACGTTGTGTTACACGTCAAGCCAGAGATATCCGCTCGATATTCTTCATCTTGGTACAACGGTGCGTATCTGTAGATCCCGCTGGGCGACGAGTCTTTGATAGCCAGTAGCGATCCATCTGGCAGTGCCACCGTATCCTCAACATCTACCCCGATGTCCGATACCCATATACCTTGGGACAGCACCGTCCTGGCAGTTCCTAGCCACAAATTATCGTTGCTGTCGATCACAAACGAACCCCTCGCTGTGACATAGCCGGTGTCTAGGAAAGTCTCAGCTCCATCAGGCGCAATTTTTTTTACTTTTGCTTGGAGGAAATACTTCACATAAATTGACTGATCGGCACCGATAGCAACACTTGTAGCATCGTCATACACATCACCAAAATGCAGAGGGAGCTCATCAATAACGGCTCCTACCGGGCTATATCGTACGAGCTTGTCATGGAATACCACTAGCACATTGCCGTCAGCCTCTACCGCTATATCTTGGGCGGCCGACTCAACCGATACGCCACTAACTGACCAGTCGAGTGGCGACGAGCCATCTGTGTTAGAACGCGTAATCTTACCGGAGCTTAGACTATAGAGATGCCCAGAACCATCAGTAGCCAGCTGAGTATATACTTCAGTGCAGTCAATCGGACTATCCTCGGGAGGGCCGCAGCCCCAGTGACTGTTATAGGTATAGTCTGGATTGAGCTTGACCACCCTTGAGTAGCCAGCTGCCACGTAGATGTATCCGCTATTGTCTCGAGCGAGTGCAACAGGATCGAGGGCGCCATATCCATCTAACATTGTGCCAATCTTTTGACCAAATACATACTTCGGTATAATGCCGGCTTGCTTTGTACTGCCATAGCCAGTAGTAGTGCCGTACTCAAAGCCTCGCTCAGTAATGTAGTCGATATTAGGTGTCCAACCACTCGTAATTTCACCACGTAGTTCAGATGTTTGCTGTGATGTGGCAACATTTGTTCGTGTCTCAACAGAGACCGGGGTAAAAGCATAGGTCTGCCGTAATTGCAGTACAACTGCCGTCACGAGTAACGTGAGTAGTATCGTTGTATAACCCGACCACAGCAGTACTCTCTTCTTGTAATAAAGTGCCTTGGGGACAAAAACGGCTTTGGCATGGTGAAGTAACCCATAACGAACATTGGGATCTTCCAACGCAAGCGGTTTTCTGTGTCTTTTGTAGTCAAGCTGATAATAGATAGTCAGCACAACTAACAGTACTAGACCCGCGCAACCTATTACAGAAAATATGACAGGATAATCTGGCCTATTACCTGTAAAGAGGACTCTCCAGGCGTTTCGACTAAGTGAGCTAGTGGGCTTTAGCAACAATGTCACCAAGATCATTAATAGCAAAGACCCAGCTATGATCATAAAATTTTTGCTATGACCGGTTTTACGGCTGTAAAATCTCGTCCTACTGTTTTTCTTTATCCTACGCATAATTAATTAAACTTGGGAAGGTATCTACATACAATCCAATGTTCCAGTACCCGAGCCGTGTTGGACGGCGTTTCCTCTTGAGCTTTTTCACTGCTTTAAGTATAACCGTCTTGACCCCTATGAACCAGTAGCAATCCACGTTTCGAACTTAAGCAGCGATACTGCATCACATAACGTTAGCATCGTACCACTATTGCTGTCTTTACAACAATTGCTAATGAAGCCTACGCCCTGTAAGATGGCTTGTGCTTCAGCACGAGCAATAGTGTGACCGTGGCCAGTAAGATTACGCTGAGAATATATACTGACGGAGAGTTTGCACCCGTACCGCCAAGTGGAGATCCGCCATTACTAGTGCCTGGTGAAGAGCTGCCTGCTAAGACGTATTCCACAGTGTTGTCACCCAACACGGTTTCGCCGTTGGTTTGCGCATTAGTATCCGTAACCGAGCCTTCTAGTAGGTTTAGACTGGTGATGCCTGGGTTCATGTTTTGCACACGAGCTTCCCAGGTACCATCGCCCATATCGGTTAAGGCATATACTTCTCCACTACTAGCAACGAGGTCGTCAATAGTAAAGCTAGCACCGATAATAGCTTTATTAAAAGATATGGTAAAGCAGGCGTCGTTAGTAGTAGTTGGACTGGCTTGACCCAAGCAGCGAGTAACGCTAGCCACTAGTTCCTCGTCGTTGTATAGAACATGCGCCACATTGTTGACGTCGAGCTCAACAACTGCAGCAACTCCGTCGCCACTACCGAAAACAGTAAAGATTGCCGGATAATCAGGATCGTTGGCGTTGCTGTTAACAAAATCTACGATAACGCCATGTAAAATAGTGTCACCACTCACAAAGTCGGCCGTAGCGTTCACATTGAGTTGTACTTCGAAGCTATCACCACTATTAATACGGTTATTGGTTGCCTGGACACCACACCCGATAATTTGTGCTGAGTAGCCAAAGCCTTCATTTATGGCATCGCCCACCACAGAGCAACCGATCAGGTTGTAGCCATCGCCACCATTTAGGTCAGTGATACTATCGAATGTTGCCTGTTCTGGCAAGACAAGTAGTACCATCAAGCTCGAGGTATCTGCCCCGCCAGCCCCAACATCTGAGACAGTTATCTTGTAGGCAACCGGGTCTCCCGTAACAAATGGGCCGGGAGCGGTCTGCTGTAGATCAAGGGTTAGATCTTGAACATCCTGAATCAGCGCACTATCAATAGCCTGGTTATCAGATGTGTCGGGGTCTTGGTTTGGGAATCCTGGAGCGATATCCCCATCATCGGTTGTGGCAGTGATATCAATATCATCACCATCCTGACCGCTAATCGTACAGACGACATGCAGGGTTAGGTACTGCCCGGAACCTAGAACCCCGACCCATTCCCCTGTCTGGTCGTCGTAAGTACCAACATTGGTAGCAGTACTAGAACCATTAACAATCACGATAGAATCTACATCGCAATTCTGCACCAATACATCGATAATAGTTGCCGTAATAGCCGACGGACCATCGTTATTCACCCGCACATCAAAGCCAATGGTTCCGCTTGAGGAAGTAGAGTTTGGTACGTTTAGAAGGGATGTCCGCAGGTCGGCTTCGGCAGCAAGGTAGTTACCAAGCTCACTGGTGCTGCCATACCCATCGGCTGAGTTATATCCGCGACAGAGACGATTTAAGTCGCGTATTGTCCAAGAAGGGCGGTAAGCCATTGACCGTCAAACGAATGCAATGCATCCTGACAAACACTATTTATGCTGGCATTAATGTAGAGAAGTGGACGGGATACAAAGCCGTTAAATGTAAGTTCGATGGATTAATTAGTATCGACTTATTTAACAGAGCAAATCAGGGCAAGAAGTATATCGCCTTCAATGCAGAGGATGGTGAGTACGAGATTCAGCGGCAAGCACCAAAGAAACATCTAGTCGATAAAGTGATAAAGAATGCAGATTTTCCTTACAAGAAGCTTGTCTTATGCCCCGAATGCAGCAGTTCGCTGCTTGGTAGCGCAAGTAGGGGCAAGAACGGCAAGTACTACCCCGCTTATCACTGTAGCAATCGTGGACACTACTTTAGAGTTAGAAAGGATGACATGGATAAAAAGATTACAGAGTTTATCGGCCGCATTAAGGTAAATGATAAGCAGATCGAAACGCTTATCAGCACTATACGACAAGAGTTCGAACGACGTCAGAGCTTGTCTGGCCAAGACAGTGTGACACTTGATAAACATATTAAATCGCTCCAAATGGAGGCAGAGGCTACCATAGGTAAGATAATGCTCCTCACTAACCCAACGGCTATCACCTACCTAGAAGCCGAGATAGAAAAGATCCACCAGCAGATAACTAAACTAGAGAAGGAGAAGAAACAAATGAAGCAGCAAAAACCTATTAATATAGAGCGTATACTAGCGCGTGTACGCTTCTTTATGGAAAATTTTGATGCACTACTGATAAGGCAGCAAGATCCGCACAAAAAAGCCCAGTTATTCGGTGTATTGTTCAACCAGCTGCCGACCTATGAAGATTTAAATTATGGAACACAAAAAACACCCCTTTTTACTGGGGTGAATCCTGTTTTTGCTCTCGCTGGAGCCGGAAAATCCGATATGGTGAACCTCAAGGGGGCTAATTCCGAAACCTTGTTAAGTAGCCTCTTTGATCTGGCAACCAAGCTTGCAGCACAGGAGGAGAAAAATGTTTAAGCTCTTCCACTGCACCCCTAAAGGCAATCTCACAAATACTTCGTTATACAATGAGCAGTCATTCTACGATGCCTTTGTAAAAGACATTAAACGAGCAAAGACAAGCGTGGTTATCGAAAGCCCGTACTTAACCGAACGGCGTACTATGCAATTCCTTAGAACATTCTGGAAACTACGAAGGAAAGGGGTTGCGGTTCGTATCAATACACGCAATCCACGACACCACGACAAGCTGTTAGAGATTCAGGCCTGGAAGTCCATCCGACTTCTTAGAGATAATGGCATCAAGATCTACTTTTACAGTGATATGCGCCACCGCAAGCTGGCGATCATTGACAATACAATTCTCTGGGAAGGGTCACTCAACATATTGTCACAGGTGTTCAGCAAAGAAATCATGCGCCGGACAGTATCGGAGCAATTAGCCCGCCAAATGGCTAGCTTCACTAAGATCAATAGCCGCTTCTGGTGATATACTAAACCCACTATGGCAGATCAAGAACCATACCAGATCACCGAAGAGGATGTTCAAAAGGTTATTACTTACCTTAAGTTTCACGAGCCTCAAAACGCTAATCGTGAATATGCTATTGAGTTTATAGAGAGTATGCAGGTCAAAGGCAACGAAATTGCCCGCTCAGATGAAGCCCTCGCTCAAGCCATCGAAGAGTTCACCAAAAAGAAGCATCAAGACTAGTAGCTATCAGGGAAAACGTCTGAGGCTTTCACGCCCAGAGCAGCAATAATCTCATACAGCGTTTCAACAGATGCGATAGCAGCACCTTGCTCAAGTGTGGCGTAATAGTTTGCGGTCACTCCTACAACTTCAGCGACCTCACGCTGCGTGAGCCGCTTGGCTTTACGAGCTTTACGCAGGTTTGATCCGATAGTTTTCTTGAGTTTACGTTCGTTCATGGGTCTTTATGCTAGCGCAGAACCTTGAGTTCGCTACGCTTGGAATATCGCTTCAAATCTTTGAGGAGCATAGAAAACAGGTTGGTATTTTCGTATTCTTCTTTTTCTTGTTGACTGGCAAACTGAAGGTTCAGGACAAAACGAGTTTGTACTCCAACATTCGGGTGCACACCTCCAAGGGCATAGCCTTTGTGTTCGAATTCGCTTAGGCGGTTCATAGCCATAAGTGTTCTGTAAGTTTTGCGCACTCGCCAGCGTTTTGGCGTGGCAGCAATGTATATGTACGTTTTCCCAGTACTCTCCATACCAATAGTATGGTGTGGTATGGAAAAGTTTGCAACTGCTAACTAGTTCGAACCACCCATCACTCTATCAAGTTCAGCAAGCATGTTCTTAGGCTCGCCCGAAGCAAATACGGTTCTGGCTGGTTTAAGCTTTCTAACAATACCCTCGGCGACAAAATTCTTTAGATCCTGGGGATGAAGATCACCATTAGCAAATGTGGTTTTCAACTCTGTTATATTTTTGCAGTGTAGGTCACCGCCGTGATTTTCCGCACGTCGGACAGTAAAACCATCAGGACTATTTAGTAGATGTTCTACCCAGTCGATGATCGGGTTAAACTCGACTTCTCGTTCAGGACAAAATGCTTTAGCGATCTTGCGGCGAATGTCATCTTCTGAGTCATGAATGAAGATAGCGCTATCGGGCTTGGACTTACTCATCTTCATACTTGTCCAAATATCTTGTTTTGACTCTTGGTCAACAATTGGCCAAACGGACGGCTTTTGAAGACCAAGAATAAGGTGATGGTGGATGGCTACTGGCTTAACTTTCTTACCATCAATAACGAGTGGTGAAATATTGAGCTTCAAAGCCACATCACGAGCAATAACTTGTGCCTTTCTCTGATCAAGCCCTGCATGCGGAAAATGTACTTGTTGCGTAAATATATCGGCAACTTGCATCATTGGGTATAGCAGCTTAGAAAAGTCTACACTGTCACCCTCCTGCCGCCCCATAATAGTGATGCTACGCTTGGCTCGGCTTAATGAGGTGTGCTTGCTAACCTCTACGACTGTATCCCAAAAGTGGGGGTGCGTACTGTAGAGCTCGCTGCCCAGAGTAAACTTCAGGTCGTCTGGGTTTCCGCCGACACATGCAAACGCTGCACGCAGGCCTTCCTTAAAGTATCCAACGGCAACTCTCTTAATCGTATCGTGTGATCCGTCTAGCTTATCGTTAATCCATGTATGCCAGTCTGCCAGAAAGACATTGCACTCAATACCAGCATCATGCAGGTCTTTAACTTTTTGCATACACATTAGTCCGGTGCCCAAGTGAATCTTGCCCGAAATTTCAAAACCAATGTAATGACGTAACTTTTGACCACTAGCAAGAAGAGCGTTTAGGTCGTCGCTGGTCATTACTTCTTCGGTTTGTCTGGATATGAGCTGTGCTCGTTCTTCAAGTGTCATGGTCAATACCTCGTATTATATTGGTCCGGAGGGTAGGAGTCGAACCTACCTAAACTGGTTTTACAGACCAGCGCATCTGCCGCTTTGCTACCTCCGGATATTTGCCAAACAAAAAAGCCGTTCCGTGCATATTGCACAAGAACGACTTAGAAATCGTGGTACCATCTTGCTTCGCTTCATCCTCACGGAAGAAGCCTTACTAACTGAACCGAATCAGTTGTAGCTATAACGGGCTTACCCGTCGAGTCTTACTGGCATTACTGCTTTCTGGCTCGCTGCTCCGAGGGAGTAATTCAGTTACTGTAATCTACGACAGGCTCGCAACACCGCCTGCTTCAATTGTCACGATTACGAACCTACTTGGTCCTCTTCAACGCGTTTGGCTAAATTGTTAAGCCTTCATACTCTAGCAGATTTATTTGAATATGTAAAGCTAAAGCTTCTGATCTAGGCTAAAATCTCTCGAACCGTAGCCTCGGCTAAGAGCTTCATGGTGTCAAAAATAGGAACAGCTCCACCACTCGGCAATAAGAGCTGCAGGTCAGTACAAGCTAGTGCAACACACTCCACATTTTGACCGGAAAGCTCGTTAACAACTTCTAGTATCAGTTCTCTATCGGAGTTTAAATGTTGACCCTCGATCAGGCGTTGAATAATTTTGTCCATCTTTGCTCGTTGCAAATCATTAGGTGTAACAAACTTGATATCATTTTCCTTGAACTTCGATTCGTAAACATTGTTTGCGACTGTTGCAGAAGTAGATATAAGCCCCACAATGCTAAATCCTTTTTGCTTAACATATATGGCCGTTTCTTCAACGATGCTAAGCACCGGAATAGATACAGCCTTACGTATATCTTCAATGAATACATGAAGCGAGTTGCATGGCATAACAATGAAATCAACTCCAGATTTCTCTAGGCGCTTAGCTTCGTTGACTAGAAAAGGAATGTAGCGTTCTTTCCCAGTATTAGAAGCAATGAGATCTCTCTCTATCTCAAACAAGAGCGGTACACTGGCAATAACTATTGAGGGGCGCTCTATATGATTAAGTTTTTGGCACTGGAATATAACCTCTAAGTAAAACTCAGCGGTTGTTTCTGGACCAAGTCCACCAATAACTCCAACAGATTTCATAAGCTCATGATATCAGATAAAAAATTCGTTACTTAAAAGTAATGCATCGTCTGTAACATTTTTGCCATAATGGTGTTATCATGTTATCAGATACAAGAACAGAGGTAGGCGGGGTGAGGCTACCCGAGGACACCCATGCAGCAGTTATTGGATACACTCATCAATGGCCCCGCTCGCTACACCCAAGAACACCACTTGAGTCCGGCACTAACTCTAGTGGTCATAATTGTTGCCTTGTTAGCAGAGTTTGTAGGCTTCTATGCTATCTGCTTGGCAATAGTTAGATTCGTCCAGAGTATCCCGACAATGCTTGGATATCTGCTTCGGAAGTGTGGTGTAGGCGGCAAAGAATCACCCAAAGTCTTCCTAGAGCTTACGTTTCCAGCGCAAACCGGAAAATCTGCGCCAGCAACCGAACAGTTACACACCTTACTCCGCAACCAGACGGCCAGTCGGAGCTTTTGGCAACGTTTAGCTGCACCCAAAACGACACGCTCCATGGAGATTGTCTCTACAAGGCGTGCTGGCATCCGCTATGTCATGGCTGTACCTGCTCGAGAAGTTGAGTATATACAGAACAGCCTCCGGTCTTACCAGCCTGGCCTCAAGATTCGGGTAATAGAAGAATATCTTGGTGCAATACATGAGATATCTGCCGGAGTCGCGGAACTCAACTTAGCAGGTGATTTTGTACTCCCGCTGCAAGATCAGAAAGCTCTGAAAGACCACGACCCGATTGGCTACCTCACCGGTCAAATGACCAAGCTTGATCCTAAAGAATTAGTGGCTTTTCAGGTTGTGGTAAGCCCAGTACTTAACACTACTCACAGACGATCGTTGCGACATATTCAGTCTATGCGGGGGCGCATAAAGATGAGCAAAACGTTGTCTAACAAGTTAGTCGTCCAACGTACGCCTGTTGCCAGAATCTTGTGGCTACTCTGGTATCCGCCACTATGGTTTTTGGGAGCAATGGGTAAGATCCTAGCATTTATGGTTAGCGTAGTTACTAGCATGTTTTCTAGAGATCATGCGCTTCCCGACATGCTCATGGGCGGAAGCGACAAGAAGCGAGCAAACGACCCGTACGAGACGGAGCTAGGTAAAAACATAAAAGCCAAGCTCGACCAGCAATTATTTGAAGTCTCTCTACGCGTATTGGTGGCGTCGCCAGATAACAAACGCATTGTGCAACGCTTGAATGGTTTAGTGGACACCTTTGAGCCGTATGCCACGAGTAGTCAAGGAATTCGTGCCTATCGAAGCCTTCGCTTGCTATTCATTAAAACAGACAACAACCTATCTCGTTTTATAAGCCGTAACCTAACGCCTCATGTAGTAAGCCAACAGGTTATCTTATCTAATTCCGAACTAGCCAGCTTATACCATTTTCCTAACCCTGATTCAGTACGCACCGAAAATATAGTGCAGTCACTTAGTAAAACACTACCCGCTACCGTTGCCCTCAAAGGAGATACCCAGCTTGATGTAGTTTTAGGCGTCAACAAACATCAGGGTAGTAGCACACCTATTGGCTTAACGGCCGATGAGCGAGAACGACACATCTATATAGTTGGCGGTACTGGCAATGGTAAAACAACCATGCTGGAGTACGGCATCGTGCAAGATATCTGTGCCGGTAAGGGTGTAGCCATTATTGATCCGCACGGTGATTCTTGCAAGAAACTCCTTGGCTATATTCCTAAAGAACGTATCAAAGACGTTATTTACCTGAACCCTAGTGACTTGGATTATCCTATTGGACTGAATCTACTGGAACTACCAAAAGGTTTGTCTGGTAGTGAGCTGGCGCATGCCAAGGATATGGTGACTGAGGCAGTTATTTCAGTACTACAAAAGATATTCGACAGTGGCAGCGAAGCTAATGCCTACCGCATTGAACGAGTGCTACGCAATGCTGTACACACCGCTTTTACCGTACCTGACGCTACACTCTTTACAGTTCTAAGACTCCTGACCGACACAACCTACCGAAACAAAGTATCCAACAAACTGGAAGATGCTAGTCTCAAACGCTTCTGGAAAGAAGAAATGGGCAAAGCTGGTGATATGCAACGGGTTAAGATTAGTGGTGGCCCGATTGCTCGAATAGAGCGCTTTGAACGATCTGAGTCTGCCAAGCGCATGCTCGGCCAGGCTACTTCAACTATTGATTTTGACGACATCCTTGCTACTAGTAAAATCCTTATCTGCAATTTCAGCAAAGGACGACTCGGAGAAAGCACTTCCACACTCTTTGGTACAACTGTCCTGGCTAAGTTACAGCTCGCTGCTTGGCGACGAGATGAAATAGCCAGTAAAGACCGTGTACCGTTTTATGTATATGTCGATGAATTTCAGAACTTTGCCAGCGAGTCGTTTTTAAGTCTGTTCTCGGAGGCTAGGAAATACAAGCTATTCTTAACCATGGCTCAACAATCCGTTTCACAGCTGCAAGCTAAAACCATGGTCAACACCATACTCGATAACGTTGGTACGGTTATTGGCTTTAGATCTAAAAGCCCTGATACCGAGAAGCTACTACTTCACCAGTTCAGCCCGTACATCGAGCCAGGGGAAATCATGAACCTACCAACCTACAACTTTTACATAAAGGTCGCCGCACTAGAATCGCACGAACCAATGTCGGGCGAGACACTACTGATTGAGGGTGAAGGCAGCGACAGGACGGCAGATAAAGTCAAAGCCAACTCACGGAAACAATATGCCAAAGAATATGTTGAGACAAAGCTAGAAAAGAAGCCTGAACCTGCAAAAAACTCTGTTACCGAGAAAGCTGCAGACAGTTCACTGGCATCAATTGAAGCTTGAATAATAACGCAGACAACCATCTATCTATGCCATTGGTTTGATAATATTGCTGTCTTGGCCCTGTACCTCACCCTTTACAACTGGAAGTGTGATGTCAATGGCCGTTCCGGACTTCTGCGTGCTTGTAACCTTTATGCTACCTCCACTTTGCTCAACGATTGCTTTGCTGACGAATAGACTGAGGCCAAGCCCCTCGTGATCAAAGGTCGTAACATCCGTACCTCGTTGGAGCGGTTCAAATAATGTTTTTTGCGCCTCAGGGGTCAGACCAGGTCCGTTATCAGCCACTCGAATTCCTACCTTACCTCCAACCGTTCGTATAAGCACCGTTACGGCACTGTTGGCTGGGCTGTATTCCACTGCGTTGCCGACTACTGCACTCAGAATGTAATCAAGCTGCTCGGATCGGAGCGGCACCAAGAGACCGTCCGTCACCGTAGTCTTTACGGTGGTGCTCTTTGTCTGAGCTTGTTGCTGGATGGCTGGATCGATCGACTGCTTGTAGTACGCACCAACATCGACACTACCTACAGGCTCGAGCTGTGTTAGCCGTTCGTAGCTAGTAAGTTTAGTAGCTAGTTTCTGCAGCATACCGAGACCATTCATTAAGAGGTGAGCATCAGGCAACTTATCCATACCCTCAGTACCTTGCCTTAACTGACCAGCATGGTGCTCTAGCGTAGGAGCGACTGACTGCAGGAGTTCTTCTTTTTGGCGAACCAAACCACGTGTGTTCACCAGATCCTGATCAATGCCAGCGTGCAAGACTTTGGCTCGGCTGTGGTAGAAATAGAGCAACCAGATAAGTAATCCGCTAAACAACGTCAGAATTATGTTGTTAGTCAGCTGTGCTCCCCGTTTTTCGTAGGCCCCCGTCAGCAACAGGGAAAGGTCAACAGCCGCTATACCTAAACCAATGGCCAGCTGGCCAGCCCAGAGATTACGGGCCTTCGTCAGCAGTGCTTGGTCTGCCTTACTAAAGCTCGACTGCGCTGCTGGTGCCAGCGCGATCTGTACCGAACCCTCAAAGCCCTGGACTGAAAGTTTTAGGGCTGCAAGCTTCTGACCAAAACTTGCCAGAAACGCACCATCCAAAGCATGCTTACTAGTCATGAGTTCGTGTGCTCCCTGCATGACGGCTAGTGGGGTATTGAGGTAGTGCGTAACGATCTCTAGGAACTGCTGGACAGTGGCAACCCTGCGTTTTGCCGCCACTAGTGCCAGGCGAACACCACGCACAAAGCGATATTCACGCCACGCCTGTGCCGCATAGGCTACAGCAAGGAGTAGGAGTAGCGACAAGAAGAATACAGAGAACAAGCGAGCTGAGCCTCGTCGGGTGTTTGCCGAAGCCGTCTTGCTTGGTAACTCGGTAATACCCCCAGCCTGTAGTTTCTGGATCGCTTGCGGCGAGAATGGATTCTCTTCTCCTATGATTGGCGGCGTGGTGGTGGTCGTTGGAGTGCTAGCTGGCTTCTTGGGCGGCTGAATAGGTGGAGTTGGTGGCTCAACCGGCGGCGTGGTGCCAGGGGTATAGTTGTAGGTCCACCGCGAAATGTTGTTAGTATCTACTGTCCAAAAATCCCCATCGGCTTGGAATACACTTTGGAAATCGATCTCGGGTCGTTCAACACTGCTCGTATCAACAACCAGTACTCTGTTGAGCGAACTGCCACTCACAAAATTTTGCGTTGCCGTACCAGTGATATCAACTTCGAAGACACCCTGGGCTGCAACTTCGTACTGACTGGTCGAACCGACACAAATAACAGTAGTATGTCCTGGATAGTGTCTGCCATAATAGGAGTCTTCGTAATCCTCACCATCCTGCATCATTGTGCGCGTATCAACACATTGATATGGGTCAGAAATTGATTGGAAGGTAAATCCAACTGGCAAGGTCATAATCAGATTAGTGTCTGAACTCCAAACACTTGGACCAAGGTTCGTAATTGCTATGCGGAATGTTGCTTGTTTGCCTTGTGTAATCGGAAGTTCGGTAAGTAGTCGCTGTGACACACTCAAGTCATACACAGGGCAGGCCGCAGTGGAAAACTGATGGTCAGCCCCCGTACTATACCCCTCTCCGTTATATGCCCACGCCTGGTAATGAAATGTTTTACCACATTCAAGCCCCGTAAGATCCAGGCTAAACTGCTGCGCGTTATAAGGGCCTTGGTTTTGATTCACCGAGTAGCCGTAACTGGTGGTTTCCCCGTAATTAAAGCCAACTCCCGTAATATTGCCTTGGCCAGTGTTTGTTATTTCGCCAAACAATTTTGCGCTGTTAGTTGTGACGTTACTCGATGACCCCGTCTCTACCGCGAGCTCTGTGGGCGGAGGGCAGCTCGCAGTGGTAAACGTTTTATCTTCACCATAGGTACCGAAGTTATCATAGGGATTTTCGGTCAAGGGCGCATAATGTTGTCGAGCCAACGCCTGGTAATGGTAGGTTGTACCACAGGTAAGATTCTGAACTGTCATAGAGAAAGGCCCCGTATTGTGACTGAGGCTAAACTTTTGAATACGATTAAGAGTCGAGTCGGCCACATAAATATTGCCGTTTTTATCGGTAACCACATCACTAATCTGCCCAAATTGGCTAGGGCCACTCCCTGCAGATCCCCAGGTAGCACGATGGCCAGCTACCGTCCCATCATAGAGGCGCTGCATCCGTTGGTTCGCAGCATCGCCGATGTAGAAGGCCTGGTCAGCCCCCGTGCTTAGTCCAGTAGCTTGCACAAACTGTCCGTTACCCGTACCGGCACTACCGAAGCTCGATTCAAAGGTGGATGCGTTAAACCTTTGAACTCTATTATTGCCGGAGTCCAAAATAGAAAGTGATTCCACCTCACCCGTAATCCCGGATGGGCAATTAAACTGGCCTTCACCTGTTCCTGCAGCACCAAAAGCACCCATATACTGTCGTTTTATGTAACTGGAATCCGAGGCGTGTACAGCAAAATAATTACCCATGCGTAAATAGCTCTGCACGCGATTATTACCGCAGTCAGCTATATAGGCCTGCTCATACGTTCCTTGTGAGGCAAAATGAATGGCTCTAATATTGTTAAACTGTTGTGGTTCGCTACCACTACCGCCCAACTTGCTCAAGTAGTTACCTTCTTGGTCAAACTGCTGGATATAGTCACTACTATCGGCCACAAATACATTGTCGGACTTATCAACTCCAATGGCGCTAATGGCGTTAAATTGTCCGTTGCCAGATCCGCTACTACCCCAATTTAGGATAAAATCACCATCCGGACTGAATTTCTGCACACGATTACCGCCCACGTCCGCCACGTAGATATCACCATTGGACGCCACTGCCATAGGCCCTGCTCCATCAAATTGTCCGTTGCCAGATCCGCTACTACCAAAGGTGTCTACATGCACAGGTACTTGGCTCAAACTGTTCGAGCTAACATGACTGCCGTAACTAGTATCAAGCCCGTATGCAAAATATGTTTGGCCAATTGCGCCGGCAATGTTTCCAGATACCGTTCCATTAAGCGTTGCACTGGTGTCGCCTACAGCAGTGGCGGACTGTGTAGACACCGTTTCGTTTACGAAGTTACACGGCGCGGTAGTAAAGGACTTATCTTCGCCGTACACTCGTTCGTCCAGGCTATCAATATATGCACGGTAATGATAGGTTGTTGCACAGGCTAGGCCAGAAATTTCTCGCCGAAACTCGATGTCACGATACTGGGGAACGCTCAGTTGGACTCTGTCGTAATCGGAGCTAGTTGTCAGGATTGAACCATCGGGAAGAGCTAGCGTGTCCAGAACATGCGAATTACTATTGATCGTATTAGTCCCGTTAGAATCTGCCGTCCAGGCTATGGTGAGTCGATCTCCCAGAATAAAATTATCCTGCTCATCAATGTCAAAAGCAGGACTACCTTGTGCAATTTGTATATCAATAAAGCTTTCTGTCCCGTTGGTGGCAATTTTCTTAATCAGCCGCTGGGCTTGATACTTAATGTAAATTGATTGATCCGAACCCACTGCGACGCTCTGTGCCTGATTGTACGGCGAAGGACTGTTGATGTAGGTAGACAGCTCATCGAGCAGTGACCCTGTCGGACCGTATCGGACTAGCTTATCTTGGAATAACACCAGTACATTGCCGGTATTCTCAACTGCAATGTCAGTCGCAGTACCGCCACCCAGAGACCAGTCTAGAAGTTGCGTACCGTCAGTATTCACTCGGGTAATTTTGTTGTTACTAATCAGGTAAATATGTCCATTGGTATCTGCCACCATCCGGCCAAAATTATCCAAACATTCCCCTTCTTCGAGGTATATACAGTTCCACTGACTATTAAGGGTGTAGTCTGGGTTAAACTTAATAACCGTCGATTTGCCTCCACTCTGGTTATTCACATAGACATAGCCAGCACTGTCGCGAGCAAAAGTCTTTGGATAGAAGAATTGAGCACCTGAATCTTGCTGTGATATAGCGTAACCTGTTACATAAGGAGGAAGAACTCCTGCAGGTATGGTTTCGCCATAACTGGTAGTAGTGCCGTATTGGAAGCCTCTATTGATTATGTAGTCAAGATTTGGGGTCATACCATTGGTTACTTCACCCCGTAGCTCAGTAGTCTGTTGGGTGGTTTTGGCATTGGTTAATGTCCTTGCCACCGCCGGTCCGCCAGGATTAGCAAACGTTCGGCTAAGCTGTACGCAAACTGCGGCTGCAAGCAGAATAAGTAACACCGAGGTATACGTCGACCGGAACAGAATTACTTTTTTCTTGTATAGAACCCTCGGGATAAACACCGTCTTGGCGTGGTGGAGTAAGCCATACCTAACACCTGGATCTTCCAAGGCAAGTGGTTTCTTGTGTCGCCGGTAATCAAGCTGATAGTAGACCGTCAGTACAAACAGTAGTAGGAGGCCCACAAAACCCAATGCCGTAAGCACTGCCAGGTAATCGAGCCTATTATTGGTAGATAGTAATCTCCAGGTAATCCGACTAATAGAGGGGCTGAACTGCAATAGTAATGATACACCGATCATCGCGAGCAAAGACGCAGCCATAATTATAAAATTCGTGTTGCGTTCTATTCGCCGGCTATAAAACCTTGTCTCGGTGTTTGACTTTTTTCTACGCATTGCTCTCTGGTCTATCTACTATAAGTATAACCGTCTTGACCCTTGTAGACCAGCTACATCTGATTCTTGATCGTCAAACAGACCACCAGTAACGCGTCCCACTTGTCTATTATGGTTACAGAAGGGTCTGGAATTTTTGGTACATGGCTTTGTCGAGCGGCTTACTACTTCCAAGGGATAACGTTACGTTATGCAACTTATCGCCTTTAAGCTCAACTAGCTGATTGGCAGTAGGGCTATAAAAAGCATCCGATCCAAGCTGTATTCGGTTTTTGTCGGGTAACTTAGTAAGTACATCATACGCTTTTTTGGCGGCTTGGGTATCTTTGAATATTCTTGTAGAAATAATGACTGAGCGAATTTCTTGGGCCTGATCGCCATTAACAATATATGCGCAGCCAGACACTGAACCCTCTGTGTTTTTCGTATTAGGGATACTGACTCGAGCTCCGTTAGTCTTCTGACCCAGGATACTCTCGAGTTTAGATAGGGACACCGTGTCACAGACGGCACTTTTAGCGTTCTTTGGAATAGTCACCAGTTGGTCTTCGACCGACTGGTTCTCTTCGCCGTCATATATGACATTCCTGGTCGGCTCCATGCGATCGTTACGGCCACGGACAACAAGAACTCCGGTTGTCACCCCAAGTACGAGCACCGCCACCAAACCCATTATGAGGCGTTTATTGAGGCGACTGCCGTGGCTATGGGTGTATTTCTTTAGGTTAGTCAAAGATATTACCTTCTATTACTTTTTCGTTTGTGCAGCACAAGCAGCCCTGTTGATGTCAGTAGCAGCACCAGTGGGACGGTGACCATAATCTGCTGCCCGGTCTGACCCAACCCACCATCCGATTGGGAATCACCTCCACTATTTGACCCATCACCATTATTGCTACCATTATCTGTCGGAGGATCAACACCTGGTGCAGTATAGGTGGCAAGAGCTAGCCCATTGTCATTATTGGACTGTAATGTGTCGATCATATCGTTGTTATAGCTATTGAATATGCGGTATAGGTTGGCATTGGTCGGATCGGCTGGCACACCAAAGGTAAAGAAAGCACTTGTGAAGCTATCGGGCGCAGTTGCCGTAGTAACGTTAATGTCGACTGTTATGCTCTCGCCACTCGGCAAGCTCGACATCGAACCAACATACGTACACAGGAGCATACTGTATCCTGGGTGATCCTCTAGCAAAGGCCCCATAAGTGCAGCGGAGTTAGGCCCACCCCACTGGCAATTCACATCGGAATTTACACTGCCCACTAACGTTAAGTTGGGCGCTAGAATACCCACGAACAGAGCATTGGAAAGCGGGTTGAAAACAGCTTGTCCGTCGAGGTAGCGGGGGTCCATTGGGAAGGGACCATTATTAATAAATTCCACTCGATACGTTAGATTGGCGCCAGGCGCCACATCTTCGGGATTTACGAGTACAGCCTCTAGACTAGCGTCCGCCGGCTGGCTGTAGGCACGAGTGTAGTTATTGACCCCTTGCGATAGGAGAACATCGAAAAGGTCATTACCCGACCCTGCAGCTTCGCCAACTGCAGGTCCATCTGGATCGTTTACATCGGTATTAGCAAACTGCGCCAGTACATGAACAAAGAATTCTGGCTGCGAAGCATCAGTGACTTCGGCCGATACTGTATAGGAGATGCTTTGTCCGCTCGCGAATATTGTACTGCCTCCGGTATGTGCACAAACTACTATGGAGTGGTCAGGATGGTTGGGGAGCACTCCATCGGCGAGCGCCCCATACGCAGAACACGCCACATTACTACCAGCGACACCCGTATAGGTGAGTGATGGTGGCAGGAAGGCCATAAATAAGTCGGTACCCGCAAAGGGTAAAGGATCGTTTAACATGTTTAGGTCGAAGTCGTCTGGGCCATTATTGGTAAGTGTAATCTGGTAATTTAGTACCCCACCAACCTCAAAATCTTCTGGATTCAGCAGCACTGCACTAGATGAAAAGTCCGATACCTCTTCGTAAGTGTATTTCGTTTCGTCGAAGTTATTGAATGAATTAGTCAACATCTCGGCGATGATATCGTTACCGCTCGTGATCGCGTCTTGGTACAGGTTCCGGTTCGGATCAAAAGTTGGAGTATTTGCGATGGTGTAGACGAGTAGATCCTGTTTACCTTCTTGGACCTCCGCCGAGATGGTATATGTCCGAGACTGGCCAGAATTGAGCATGCTAGTACCACTCGTATGGGCGCATACTACAATGCTATAATCCGCGTGATCGGCAAACAAACCACCTTGTGAGCCCGCCGAACCAGGCCCACCATCAACACAACTCAGTCCAGAACCGCTCGCTTGACTAAACACCAGGTCACTCGGCAAGATTAGGGCGAACAAGTAGTCTGAACTAAAGTTGGACTGGTCGAGCTCATCTAAGTTAAGATTGTCTGGTCCGTTATTCTTTAGCGTGACTTCGTAATTAAGGATATTCCCGGCAGCCACGTCCTCAGGATTTTGTAATGCAGTAGTAGCCTCTAGGTCAATGTCCCTTATGAGTAGAGAACCCTCCGTACCAAATTCACTGGTCGCACCAAAGCCACTAGGCGAAGCAACGTTCTCTTCTGTGGCAGTCAGCGATAGGTTATCGTGCCCCACTCCAGGAATAAGGAAATCGAATTCCTCCAGCCCTATCCCGCTCGAAGTAACACTAATACTATCGATATAAGTCTGCCCCTCTCCGGGATAGTCAGGGTCGGCAGTGTCGTTACTAAAGAACTCGATCCGGTAATCACCGGCAGGTACATCCATAGTAAATTTACCCTCTGTATTGCCGCCATCCTCGATAATTTCAGTGTAACCAGGGGCATTCAGGCCACCGTTCGGTCCCGTATCATTATCCCCGCCATCACCAGTGTTCGTGCCAGATAGTAAAATACCTTTACCATTATTATCATCAATACTATTACCTAGGATTGATATGCGCTGCGCGTTATCCCTTAAATCTATTCCCGGTCCGTTCGTAGTGTGTACGATAGTATTTTCTAAAATCAACACATCCTCGGTGTTTTCGGCGATTATGATTCCCCAGTAGTTGGGGAACGCCGTGGTGCCATTGCCCATAACGCCAATTTTATTGCCTTCGATAACAATGTTATCTGACGCCGCAGCGGTTAGGGCCGAGTCACGGATATCTATAGCCTCCCGCTGACTGCCGGAAATTATATTGGCAGCCGCGCCAGCACCACCAATTGTAGAGTTAGTGACCCCTTGGAATGAAATACCGGTTTTCTGAGGTCCGTTGTTTGCGAGGTTATAGAGTATTCGGTTTCCAAGAATTGATATGTTACTGGAGTCTTGCCCAAAAATAGCTCCTTCGGCGTTATGCTCAAACGAGTTACCTGCCCCACTTGCGCTACCGCCAATGGTTACGTCCGAAGCATCGCCAAGAATGACCACGGCCGCCTGACGGTTAGCTCCATAACTAGAGAAATAGGTTGTATCCAAACTAGTTACCCCGTCGGAAGCAAGCCCAACATAATTACCCAAAATTTCAGTTCCGGTATTAGCGCTGCCTCGTACCTCAATACAGTTGAGCGCACAGAAGCCAAATATGTTTCGGGCCGAACCTGTCGTGCCCCCAACTACGGCGTTACTCGTATCGTCCAAGATGAGCGACCGGGTAGGCACAATATCATCCCTGCCACGTTCCATGCCGTTCGGCGTAGTGCCAGTGTAATTACCGTAAAAGTGGAAATTGGCGGCTCCAGTAACTGTCACATCCGCATCGGTTGAGTTGGCAAAGTTAATACCCTGTATAGTAACGTTATTACCGGTCACCTCCATGGATCCCGCTGTTGAACCATCAATAGTAACCCGGAGCAGTCCATTGAACGGATTAGGCCAAACTGCCGTGTTAGCCTGAGCATCGCCCTGGCTATAGCCATTAATAAGCACACGCTGCGTAACGGTCAGTGGCGTTAGTGGCTCAATAACTACATCTCCGGGGGCGTCGGCATTGATGTCGAAGGTAATAGTGTCGGTATCGGCAGGGTTACCATTACCATTTGCCGTGGCAAGTGCCGCTCGCAGCGATCCAGCACCCGAATCGTTAGTGTTGGTTACTATAATGTTTACGGGCGCCGCGTTAACTATAGGCACACCATTTGGAGCCAATTGACTATACGCCGCTACCGCTAAGGTTGCCACAAACGATACGGCTAGAAGTCGTGAAGTTTTAATACGCATAGTTATCAATCGTTACATTAGCATCAGTCTTAAGGATTAGATTTCCGGATGACCCCAAGTCGGTACCATACTGTCCAGCCACCAATACAGCAGCGTGGCTAGCTCGATAGCCCTTGTCGTCACGCAACAGATATATGGAACCATTGGCAGGAATGACCGAACCGGCGGGGATTGTGTAATTGATACCTTCGACGACCCAATCAGAAATATCAACAGGCGTATTGGCGCCGTTAGTGAGCTTAATGTACTCGTCACTGTTGGTACCGCTAGCCACCACCTCGTCAATACTAACCGATTGCTTCTGGCCAAGGGTTTGCGAACTTGGTATAGCCCAAGAATCACGGTAGTAAGCGCCGTACAACAACTTGAGCTCTGCAAGTACGGCCAGGTCTTTCTCTTTTGTTTCTCGCACATAGCCTACCCACTTCGCTTGGTCGGCGGCATTCAGATCTGCATAATCGTCTGCGAATTCTTCGTACTTATTAAGAAGTCCGTCATTGGTGTAGAATCTGTCGACAAGCGTACTTAAGCGCCGGTAGTACGCTGCACGCAGGTCGGGCTCATCGTAGATAGCCTGTAAGAAGAATCGGGAATTGGTAGGCAGTACACCCGTATTGTCATAGACGTTAATGTTAGTTTTAGGCTTAATGGAGATCAGGTCGCCATCATGGTCCCACGGCAAAGCCTCCCAGCGATCTGTAGTATTTGAGCGATAATAGAAGATATTCTGAGTTCGAGTGAAGTCATAGTGTTGGGTTATGGCCGCCATAGCCATGTAGTTAATAAGTGCCGGGATATTATTTTCGTCTAATACATAGTCACGCTTGGCGGCATCTTTGCGGTCCACTGTCATGTGGTCTTTCCAAGTCTCAAGATCATTGATGTTAGCCGCACCATTTTCGATGGTGAAGTAATCTTCGAATAGCTGCCCGCCGTTAAAGCCGTTGGCTTGCCGCCACTGCGACTGGTACTTATCGACCATAATGTATGCGCCTTCAAACTGTCCATTACGCCGGAGCTCAGTTATCTGGTTGTTCGTAGTTGTTAGTCCACCCTGCTCCATAGCCCAATAGACCGTAGGTAACTTGCCTGCTTCGTTGGCTTTGTAGTTGGCGTTTAAATGAAACTCTTTAATGTTTGGCGTCATACCTGGATAGGTCAGTGTGTGTCCAGCAGGCAGATCAACCTTCAGGCTCTTCTTTGGGAATCCCAGCGTATTACTGCCCTTGGCTCGTACGCTTGCGTTATCATACACCTCGTTACCATACACTATAACTGCCGGGTACTGATTTACTATCTGCAGGTCAGCCTGGGCGTACATGTCGTCATAGTCGGCATCGGTAATAAACCATTGTAAAAGGGGAGCCTCATTATACGTGGCGCTCGGATCTTTGACGTAATAACCGTTATACGTCATCGAGTCATCTACACTTGGTGAGCTCTGAGTACCGCTGCTGTTGGTTGCTTCAATCCTAAACCTCACCAGCGTATTAACAGATTGTGCGGGAATAGCATTAGCACCATACACGTTATCTCCCGCTCCACCATCGTTATGAGCCCCATCATCAAACATAGTAACGGTTGCGTCGCTCGTAAAACCGATCTTATATTTTAATATGACACTCGTAATGCCAGTTCCGGTAATAGTGGCTGTTATATTAACTGCTTGACCAGCGGTAATATTGTTAGGATCAGTCACGTTTGTAATGCTTGGCAGGCTCAGCCCGAATACACTATTCTGCGCCAAAGGCGTACCGCCATTACTAACACTGCCCGCCCAGCTTGCTGCCAAAGAGTTATCGAGGTTTGGCGCTTTGAGCTCCAGCGACTTACCTGTCCCTGCCGGCGTTAATGGCCATGGAGTATTTCGGGAATACGTAACAGTGTCCATAATGGCTGAGGTATTATCTACTAAAGTGACGGTTTCGCCACTATTACTAAGGTTGCCAGTATACGTCCCACTTGTTGTCTTGCCATAAGTATTCATCGTATTGGTAGCGTTGGGCGAAATAAGAAGATACCCACCAGCGGTAATGGTTGTGCCAGGGGTGAACGTCAGGGTTATTCCTTGATTAAAACTCCAGCCAGTCAAATCAATGCTTGAGCCGGTGGTATTGTACAGTTCCAGAAATTCATCATCCTGAGTACCAGTGTTTGGGTTATACATCATCTCATTGATGACCACATCCCCGGGCACAGCGGCACTTACTAGAGCGGGCTTACCAACCAGACACGCCCCAACTGATAGCATTACGGCTAGAACCAAAAGCAATGCTCCGGAATCCAAAGTCAAAAATCTGTGCATGATTGTTTTGGGCACCCTCATAGATTACCTACATTTTACCATAAGTGTCTTATTAATTGTTGGTTGTAGGCTTACTAGCATATAACCTTATCTTGCAAAGCCTTAGGACAACAAACCTCGTCGCAAGCGACAAGGTGACTTGTCATTTTGTCAAAATGCCAAGTGTAGTT
>ERZ650304.391-NODE-391-length-24110-cov-15.552650_pt1 | contig 24110 bp, 30 predicted proteins | sample MGYA00376240_ERZ650304 | MGnify/ENA primary metagenome ERZ650304 (study PRJEB26733, sample SAMN07839271) | wastewater metagenome | biome: small river; feature: stream; material: water | place: USA: North Carolina | collected 2016-03-01 ... | reverse complement strand
CGTGTTCTACGGATAGGATACGATCCAAGTACTTGGTTTCGATGTTTCCGATCTCATAGACCTGCAGTCCGGAAACGATTACCATGATGAACTGTGGGATGAGTTCTTGGATTCTCGGTCGAACATCCCCTTCGCAATGATCCCACTTCTCAGACAAGTCTGCCAACTTGGACACTACGTCGACGATGTGATAAACAATGTTACGTCGACGATTGTGAGGCTCGTCTCGCATCGGATGTTCACCAATGATGGCTGAATAAGCCATCCCTGCCTCCAATAAGGTATCGGCCTCGACCTCTGGCAATTTCTTGCTAAGATCAACCTTTGCCACATTGGCTAAGCTCACGCCAACGATCAATGAATCAATCAAGATCTTCTGGAACAATCCATAGTCACGGCCTCCATGTGCGATCGAAAGGCGACAGCCGTACTTAGCGATATGTAAAGCCAAGTGCTGGACCCGATGACTTTGGGTCATGCGAGATACGTCAGCGTGGAAATGTTCGTCATGCAGATACTGCATTAACTGAAGTTGTTTCCACGTCGATTGTAGATGTTTATCCACGTTGCTACTCCTGAACAGGGTTGGTCATGTTTATCTCCAAGAAAAAAAGGATTCCCTAGGCCAAATTAATGGCCTAGGGAATAATTTAATACCATGGTATTGCTGCATTGGTCCTAGAGTCCAGGAATCAGGTCTTTGATGGCTGAAGCAAGGTATTGCTCGGGCGACTGCAAGACAATGTGCTTGCATTGAGGCGTGCTACGGACCGAATCGATAAATTGGTTCCATTGACTTTCCATCAGTCGAATAAAGCCATCTGGAGAACCTCGCTCGGCATAACGCTCAAGGTAGGTAGCCTTCAATCCCTTGTCAGGATAGACCAAGGTATAATCGATATCGGCCTCAGTCAAGCCTTGACGAACTGAGTCATGGGTACTGACAAAGATAAAGTTGTGCTTACCTTCGCTCAATAATTGTTGAATGTGGCGAATGTAGTTATCAGGAAAGTCCTCTTTCGAGAACTGACTGCTGTCACTATCTGCCACGACATATCCGAGTTTCTCCAGCCAATCTTTGGCGTGAGACTTGCCTACACCGGGAAACCCGCTGATTACGCGAGCTGTCGCTTGAAGTTGAGTCACTTTAATGCTCCGTTAGGTAGTATGGATCGATCCATACTACCTAACATTGAGATTAAATATTACTTAACATTCTCATGAGCATGCTTGTAGAGGTCTTTGAACAGACAAGTCATGACGGTCATACCGTCTTCAGGCCATTCAAAGTTGGCCAGAAAGTCAGACTCTATTCGCTTACGAAGCTCCAGTGGAAATCGATCGTCATCGATGAATCTCGTCTTATCGCCATCGGCAACGGATACCGAGATGTCGTAAATTCGAATACGTCCGCTACCGTCCATCTCCTCGTAGACCGCGGAAATGGCGCTGGAAAGAGCCTTGACCTGACAAGAAACGTAGTTGAGCGCATCTCCCTTCCCATCGCCTACGTCCGTGGCGAGCAACTTTGAGAACTTCCAGAAGGTACTCCAGATCTCAGGGAACGTAATATCGCCTAAGCGCCACCATGCGTTCCGATACATGTTGCGGGTTTCCTGATAGAATGGTGAGGTCACTACGATAAGCGCGAAGTGAATGCATGCTCTTACCTTAATAGGTAAATACGAAATCGCTTTATAAAACATTACCTTCTCCTACAAAACAGGGTCTGAACCACGAACCATGGTCGGGGCAATCCACATGGTCTTCGCATAACGAGTACCGTTCCTATGGCTACCGCACCACACTGCACGAAAGTGTCCGCAGCGTAGATGACTACGTACTGAGCGATGTTTGCCAGAGGAATGACGAGTCACTGTATTCACTTCATCGAAACGAGACAGTTCCTCAGCTTCCGCATTGCCAATCTCATAGATGCGATCTTTCTTGGGAACGTCGATGACCCAGTCTTTGAGACGACGTTCTACACCAGGTAGGCCACGATGCCCTTGGGCAATGCGATCCTGAGGCTTCACGATGATCCATAACACTGCATTGAGCAACATCTTCAACAGATTGTCTTGCGCACCGATGACGTCATGACAATTTTGCTGAAACTTCACTCCCTCACCGATCAATGGCTCTGGTAAGCGACGATGTTCCACGATATCACCAATGTCACCGATCGTTTTACCCGGCATCAATGGAATGACATACGGCATCGTCATCTCAACAAAATTCTTGCTGTCCGTCCATTTACAGATTGGAGAGATCAGCAAGGCAGGACAATCGAGTGTTGAACCATCCTTGAGGTCGACTTGCATCCAATCGTAATGAAAGAATGCCCCGTGGATATCCCAGTCCAAATCCTGATCGTTCTCGATCTTCATCGGCGGGATATCAATGAAGCCACACCAATCCTTGATGTGCATCAGTGCGTCCGTAGGAAGCTTACTGGGAAACTCCATCTCAGCCATCTCTTTTAATAGGCGTGGATGGAAGCGATAGATGCTACGCCCTAGCTCCCACAAGGATAGCAAGTAGCCATTGTAACCAAAGTAGGACTGGAACCATCCTACTCCGAGGCTATCGAATTTAGACTGCTCAATCCCTTCGAAGTACATCACTTCCATTTCAGCCAATAGAGCAAAGGTTTGCTCACTGTTCAACTGGCTATAACGAATCACTTGCCGTGGCATCTTTGGATTGACGCCATCCTTGAAATGACAATGCATGTTGTTCAAGGGAATGAATACGCGATCCATCCAAACAGGACGCTGCTTCAGCTCCTGCATCTTCCCACGTAGACGGACATACTTCTTACGCATACGTTCCAAGTCAGGAACGTATGGATGGCGTTTGTCATCGAGATAGTAGTTACGGAATTCCATGACTGTGTTCATACTCACCTCATCATTAAAGAACGGGATGTTCTAAAGGTCAATCTAGTAATGTATATCTATTATTAATTTATTTAATATTGAAAATCCTTTTTCCATTCTTTTCCCACTCGGGGGTTCCCCCCTATTACATAATGTATTTGGAACTAAGTATTTTTTAACAACAGCATTAAAAAATACTCATTTAGACATGATATGAACATCAACGAGTCAACAAGGTGACTAACATGTCCGACTCTCGAGGAATCAATGCAAGTCTATCGGGATACGATCGCTTACGCCATATCCACAACGATCATATTCAGCGCACCTGCATGTTGCCACCACGCGAAAGCATTGTCGAACTTCACGTGATACCAGACGGTGGCCCTGCCAATGTAATCATTAAGGCGGTGTATCAAGATAAATCTGGCACGATGAACGAAGCGACCGTTCATAATAGCCGTAGTCACTTAATGTCAGCGTTTACCGACGAACCCGGCATCCCAACCGCATGGATCGAAACTTACGACATCTATCGTCAGCAGGCCATTCTCGACGCCATTCAGGACCAGCACGGGCTCCGCCTAGGTTTCGATGAAGTCGATATTATCGACTACGCCGAAGACAAGACGCTGGGTCGCGACATTGTCATCAAGGCCAAGACTGACTCTGTATTTTGGTACGGACAAATCAAGATCAACGTTTTGCCAAAGTTTCGTCAACTATCGAGCGATATCGAAGATTCGTTTGACAAATACGAAAAAGAAGTCCCGGTCAGCTATGAGTCGTACGTGGCCGATCCGATCAATGCCTTACGTCTAGCGACTTCTATGCAATACGGCTATCGGATCGCTCCGGATGCTATCTCCTTTGACATGTATGGCATGCCACAGTACCCCGAGCAAGGCTGGTACGGCTGGGTAAGCGTCGTCGGGAACTCCAGCGCAGGCTATCGCGGTAACGATCAAGTTTTTATCCGCATCTCCACTCCACCAATCAGCGAAGCTTAATCATGTCAGAAAATACCCCATTCGATCCAAAATCCAAGCCAATCCTTGCCGTCGTCTCTGCGAACATCACTTCACAGACAACCAGTGTTCGTGATCTGTTCAAAGCTGGCGTGCATGTACAGCGACGGTCTGAACTCGAAGAAACCAACGAGTTTCGACAGGTCATTCCATACGTTGTATTTACCCATGATGACTCGGTCTTGGTTTACAGCCGAACCAAAAAAGGCAGTGAGTCAGAACTGTTCGACAAATGCTCGATCGGCTTCGGTGGTCATATCGACGATGAAGTACAGTTGTACGACGTTCATACTTCCTCAGGTTTCGTAAGCGCAATTATCGTTTCGATGGTTCGGGAACTGCATGAAGAAGTATATGAGGATGTAGAGCCTTTGGATTGCATCGAAGCCATCGCATCTAACCATGGCCTATTGATTCAGCACGATACACCGCAAGATCGCCACGTCGGCATCCTCTGCAGTATCGAAGTAGGCGATCCATCCGACTTCGTTAGCTGTACTGGCGATGAGTCGATTGCCGATCGACACTGGGTTCCGATCAATGAGTTGTGGACAAACCCGAAGTACGCTGGTCTTGAAGCATGGTCAAAAGAAGCCGCTAAGATCCTTGGCGGTATTATCGTGAAATAAAAAAAAAAATAGATTCAGTCACTGCCTAGGCAGTGACTGAATTATGACCGATCCGTTAGTCGAGACCTGGCAGACCAATGTCATAAGCGGTTTTCTTGCTGACTTCGACAGTCAAGCCAGTGTCGGTCTTGCGCAACATTGCCCGCATGACCGCGTAAAGGGAAGGATCGAGTGCTCGAAAGAAGCGCAGTGCAAAACGAATCGGGCGCAGGTCGAAATGAATTTCGATCAACTTGCCATTGATGATCACAGCACTTTGCTGCGAACAATAAATGCCTACGACCTTGCCATTGCACAGGATCAACAGATCGCCATGTTCGTTGGGCTCACCTGACGTTCCGCCCAGCAAATGCATGTCGGCAGCGAATGCTACCAGACGCTTGACGTAGCTGACGTTGACAGGAGAGTCGACGTCAAGCGCTTTGATCATATCCGCGATGTCTACGGTGTTTGCAGTGATTTGTACCATGATTGAAAAACTTCCTCATTATGACCTAGTGATGTCTTTAATCTGAGACGGTCAGACTCAGAGACGATGATTTTGGTTAAGGGTACTGGCGACGTTCGTAAATCTCTAGAATGGCACCTATGTCTTTATCGAAAAGCCTGACGAGTTCAATGGCCAACTTACGAGAGCCTCCAAACCCGTCAGGCAATGGCATCGCGGACAGTTCCCGAAACTGTCCATTGACATAGATGACATTGTGGTGAGCGGAATACATCCCGATCAGGCACGATTCATCATCGATGAATGCGACGTCGCCGTCATGACAGGGAGTCGTTTGGTCGCGACGACTCACACCTGCTTGTTCGAGGAAATCGCCTACTAAAACGACTATCCCGTACGCACCTTTTTCTTGCATGGCGCCGTAGATAAGTTTGTGCGAGTCTACACCATTAATAATGATTTCCATGCTTTCTCCCGCTGTACGCTAAGGGTTATAGATCGTTTAGTTCACGAATGGTCATAGTGACGATTCGGCACAGCCCCTGATTTTCTACCGAATTAAGGAACGTCGGCAGAAGGATGTGATCAAAGTACAGCCGCTCGTCATCGTTGACCACGCCGTTATCGGCTTTCCACGGATCTAGACCGAAGAACTTTGGCGCCAGATAACAAAGAGGAATGTACAGTGACATACCTTCGTATATCGATTCGAAACACAAGTGAGGAACGCCCTCATCTGTCAGGAAAATCCCCCATGTCAAGTCCTTGAACTTGTCTTCTGTGAGAAACCGATCAAGCCGGCTTCTGAACAAGACCTTCCGGACATCTGACAATGCTATCGATGGATAACCTTCTCCTCGACGTTTGCCACTGTTTCGACGCTCGTCATTCGCAACCGTCAAGTACATGTAGTGACTGAGCGGACTGCCATTCATGCCATTGAGCATCACGACCGCTGGTCGATGAGGACCGTCAATCGTTATCACGTCTTTTTCATTGGTCGAAGGAAAGACGACTTCCCATAGGCGACTCAAGACAGCTTCGTCGTACTTACCGTGCGGGGTCGATACGAGACCACCTGATACACCGACTGGAGTTTCAATGCAGGGAAACAACCGAGGGCCGTTTCCGTAGCTGGATGCGGTTCGGAAGAAACCTAGATGCATCTCAGGTAGACGTTTCTCCGTTCCGAAAGGGATTTTCTTCTGATCTGACTTCTGGGCTAACATGGCATTACTCCTATCCCTTTTTTGAAGAGGTCGAAACTACAAGGGAAAAACTTGTTTCGACTGGTTCAATGTAGTAGTGTATAGGCTTAAAAAAGTTCATTCAAACCTCCCTCTCTGCCGTCTGGCAGAGAGGGAGTGTCCTTAGATCAATCGAGTTCGATCACCAGTGCATCGAAGCCGTATCGTTCACGCATGGGCGAAATAATGTCGAAGCGACACTCCACCCATTTCTTATCCGTGATGCTATCGACCAAGTCACAACAGGTCTTCAGTGCCGACTCAACCAGCTCGACACCTTGCAGGCCATGGCCTAGGATCACACGCTTTCCAGGCTTCTCGGCCACCAGTGTAAAGGGTTGCTGAGAGATAGTCCAACCTTCGAAAAACGAAAGATCCAGTTGATACGTGTCGCAGTTGAGTTCAACTTTACCCACATCCATTTCGCCTTCGATCTTCGCATGGTGGAAGTATTCAGGAAACAGATTGGCTGGCGTGCAATGAAGTTTATCTCCTTCGACCTTCAACTCGGTCTTCGGATGCAACCATTGAATCGACGCTCCGTATTCCATCCCAGGCTGAACGTACATGACCCAATCGTCATTGATGTCGATCACAAACCCATAGCCGCCATAGGCGACGCAGTTAGGAGACTTCTCAAGAGGATGTACACGTACGATCGCACCGTTTGCGCACTTCCATGTACCTTCACTCATGGGCGCTTTTGCGCCAATGCGAAGTTGAACCCCGAGCGATTCAAATGGTGTACCAATGGTGTCGGGTTTCCACTGAAGCATGCGATAAGGATCGCCATTATCGTCAGTCAGCGTACCTTTGCTCAGCAAATCGATCAGGTTATTGATTAGCACTTTTCTTCTCCAGGGTAATGAAGTCGTACATGAAACGACTAGGCTTGGTGTCGGACTGATAAGAGCCTTGACGTTCAACGACCGTAAAGCTCTCGCCACCTAAGATGAGTTCTTCGCCTAGACGCTCGCCATTTACCGCGCCAGTCCGAATGTCACTCGCCAATAGTACCAAGTTGGCTGGGTAGTGAGCATCGCCTCTGGGCATGTGTCCTGTCAGCGTCATTTCAATGATGTCGGTATGCGGGATCGTTGCAGTGTAGACACTCTCTCCACCGATAACGTAAAGTCGATCCTTGCCCAACTCCTTGCTCTTTTGAACACCTAGTTCCAGAGCCTCTGTAATGCTATTGACCACAGAAAAAGACGAATCTTCCTTTTCGTTAAGTTCCTGCGCCTCGGCGGATAACTGGTAAGACTCATCGGTCGTCAGCACGATGGTGTGACGACCTTTCAAATAAGGCATGCCTTCCATAGTGGTCCGACCTACAATCACGACATGTCCAAGCGTCTTTTGTTTGAAACGCTGCAAGTCCATGCCGAAACCTTTCCAAGGGAGATCGCCATTATTGCCGATAGTTGAATTTGCTGCGGTCGCCACGATATGGCAGACCTTGATACCTTCGATCATGTTTGCTCCTGTTAAAAAGCGGTTAAGGAATTGTCAATAAAATACGGGTACGCCGTAGTTATTAACGTTCGTAAAGGATATTTCTGGCTGACAGTGAATAAAAAAAGAAAGGATTAGCGAGCAGGGAAAACCCTGCTCGCTAATGTGACTAAAAGACCGACTTAGACTTCGGTGAGGTCTCCTTGCTGCACGTCGCTTTCATCCGCATGAATGGCGGACTCCATCAGCTCGGCAGTGTCGACTTCGACATCGATCGACACGCTCTGTGTGTCCAGTGCTCGCCCGTTGACACCGACCCAGAATTGCGTGGTCAATGTCAGGGCATGCACCGGTTGACCGTCTTCTTCACGGAGGATAAACGGTCCGGTGGACGAAGTCTGTACGGCCAGTGTCCATGGACCAATGTTAATCGCAACCGGAGTGGCACCCAGTGCCTCCCAGATTTCCTTCACGCCCGCTGGGTTGTCAGGTGCCCAGTTGATGCGGATCAGGTTGAGGAAGGCTTGGTGAACGGCAACGCCTTGGACACCGACCGACGCGTTCAATACATCTACAAATCCATTTTGCAGACGAGTCCAGTCGCCGTCAGTATAGCAGAGCGTCGTGGTTTCAGGGCCACGGGCATTACCATGCGCCAAGAAGTTGAGCGTCTCGATGCCGGTCTCGCCAACTTTCACCACGATGCTGGACTGAAAGTTGTGAATGAAAGCATCAGCCACGACAGCGGGATTGAAGTCTTCAGCCTCGATGTCGCCCATCTCAGTGAAGAGGTGACCGAGCATCGGCATCGTCAGGGCGATGCGATTGAAGAGCACCACGAAACCCATGTCGCCACGGGTGATTGCCATGCTTGGACAAACGGGCTTTTCGACTTCTGGTACTTCCATGAGCACGCTGCCATTGGCGCGGCGACAACGCATCTTCTGACGCTCGTCCTCGTATGAGAACGTAAAGTCGTGGCCTGCCGACAGGTTGTCGAGAAGGTCAAGCAACTGTTGCAAAGCTGGTGTAACGCTGGCCAATGGGGTGAATGCGATTGGCTGTTGTGGTGCGTTCATGATATTTCCTCAGGTTAATGAGACAAGGGATTCATCTCATGTTAATAATGCATAGCCGTATTATTTTAGAATCGAGCAAAAAAAAAAGATTAGTCGTCTACGGGTTTCCCCGTAGACGACTAGCGCTCACTTGCGCTGTTTTAACCACCAGCGCATTAATGTTCCTGGATCTCGGGTGACGACACCCGCAGCCGTTGTTTTACCACGGCCATCCACTCCAATGGAGTGGATAACCACTCGACCTGAACGGTCGAAATGCGCCCCTGGAAGGGTCTGTTGCAAAAGCGCCAGATCACGGCGCTCAATCAACTGGTGAAAGAACTCGGCGTTCATGTTAGTCTCCTTCTCCCTGTGAAGAGGCTTGGACTTGTTCAATGGGAGTAAATTGAACAAGCGTTGTCAATAAGGTAGTATATAACTGAAATAAAATGCGTTAGAATTTGGCACTGAAGACGCGCGAAACGTCTTCTTTGAATCCGCTCGCAATCACGTCGGCATTGTAACGCATCGTCAGTCTAGCCACTTCAAGAAGATCGTTCCCACCCTTTAACAAGCTAAAATTTTCGGCAGGAATAATGACCTTAATGGGCTGATAAGGGTCGATTCGCTTTGCTCGATCTAGCTGGATCTTCAGGCAGTCGAGATAAGTCTGTCCGTCTCGCATTTGTGAAATAATGGCTCGCGTTTTCTCTTCTAAGAATAGCTTAGTGAATAGCGAATTGACACGATGGAGATGTCCGGTAGGGACTACGAGAACCAATGTAGATAGTCGACTGATTAGTCCAGCGTCAATCAGTCGCTTGACTTCATCGTCGGTAGGCGTATAGCCTTCAGTGCGCAAGAAAAAGAAATTTGGTGAAGTCATGTTAATCCCCTTAACATTAGTGACGTGGCCTCCGTAGAGGCCGTTGTTTTAGATGCGATAAACAGGCACGGGCATTTCGATCTCGCCGTGAGCATCCACGAAATTGTCGTACAGGATGTCGTTTTGAGCGCCATCGGACCCGACCATCACGAACACCATGTCGTCTGTAACGCCTTGCATCACTTCGATCCAATCGTCCACGGACAGCCGATATGCATCGGTGTCGATGACGAATGCGCGAGTATCGACGATACGTTCATCTGACAGACGAACTTCGTCATTGGCAACCAGTACGTTGCGTAGTGAACGCACGGTCTCGTGAGCGTTAGCGCCAGTCGTTGCAAAGTTAGTCTGATGGAAGACGTCTCGTTTGAGTTCGATCTGTCCGAGCGACAGCCCCATGTTGTCGACAAAGTGGTTTCGTGGCGACACGAATACTAAGGTGATCGCCTCGAGCTCATCAATGGCACAGTAGTCGGTTAGCCATTCCAGAGTGGGCTTCATGACGTCTACGGGTGCAGTTTGCGGATCGGTACGGTCTACTACAAGGATATGGGCCATGATGATTCCTAGTTTTTGTGGACAAAGAAGCGAATGTAGTCTTCCGTTTGCCACGTGTGGTTGATACGAAAGTAAACCGAGTCTCCCTTTAGGTAGAGGTAATGGCTAAAAGGGAGGTTCAGGTTTTGTGCAATGGCACGGCTAGCATGATTACCTTCCTCGTACATGTAGACGAGTTTAGGATGAATCTTCTTGAACGCCAAAGCGGCTTTCGTTCCTATTCCTTTTCCCTGAAAATCAGGATGGATAAAGAACGATCCAATTTTCCAATAACCTGCGGTTTCTGAAACTTTGGATTGTTGTGCTTTAACGCCGATGACCGGCCTGGGTACAGAGCATCCAGCCAGCTTCCCTTTGTAACGAATGACCATCCATGATATTCCTTTGGACTTAGCGATATCGTCTCGCGCTAGACCTATGAAACCAAGGATGTCATCTTTTGTTGGAGGATGACTGGTTGAAAACAATGGATCGCCAACGTAGCGATCCATCATCATGAGTCCAATAAGCTCGATGAACGCAGGTTCATCGGCGGTATAATTCATCTCGAGGCTTACTTCCGACATGGGATTTCTTGACCTTATCGAAGACCAGTTTCTTGATATCACCCGTCATGCGACTCGCGAAAACAAATTCGCCAATATCGCCGTTGGTCATCAGGTAGATGCCATTTGGGGTAACTTGACATACTAAAGTCTTGTCAAAGACACTGGTCATTTCGACCATCCCTAGTTTTTCTAGCTCCCTGATGCGATCGAAGAATCGTTGTCGTTCCGAGGGGTACGACGCCGGCACTGGACTTCTTGTCCGGCCGTTAACCTGTTCTTCGTATTGACGCGTCACTTGACGGATAGACCGTTGACGCATAACTTCCATAATCGCATCGTTGACGAACATGATTTTTACACTCCTGAATTTCTCAGTACAGTTGAAAGGCTCACCCCGAGTTTTACTAGTACGGTGTGTTCAAACAATTGAGCACACGCGTACCGATGTGTTTGGTTGCTGCCATTGAAGCTGACCACGAGAGTACCGTTCGTACCGCGCATGACGTGAGCAAAGCCTTTCGCGGCCTCAATGACTACCATGTCAGCGGCATGGCCGACGGTTTGACGGGTTTCGTGGTCGACCACTTCACCATTGTCATCAGTCGCAAGAACGTGACGCAAGATTTTTTGACTAGCGTCCAGCGCACCGACTCGAGCCATGTCGCTGTACAGTAGATCCACGGACGGAACGATTGCAGCGGGTACGTTGCGACCAATAACAGATCGAGTCCAATTAAACACGGATAACCAGATCATGATAAACTCCCCTAAAGAATGCGTTATTGCGATTAGGTCAATTGGATAATGAGTAATTCAGTTCTTTTTGATTAAGCGACGAATGTTCTTCGTCGGAATCGTTCGAATGCGTAATCTCGTGAAGTTATCTTCCGTTAAAGAGATCACGAAATCAATAACGACCCCTTTGTGAAAGAAGCTGAAGGAAAACGCACCTTCCAATCCCACCTCCATGACGGTCTCGATGTCTAGTTTGGAGTAACGTTGCCTGCCAAATAGTCGCTCAATCAGACGATCCAGAATGTATCGAGGATCAGAAATCGAATAGTCAGCTTCAGCATAGTGCGTATTCGTCATCAATTTCTCCGATCCGCCATCGATCGTAAAAGGAGCCGTTCGAACCTCGCTGACTCGTACGGGGACGATGTCTGGCAGTAAGTCACTAAAGCCAATTGCAATCATTGGATTTCTCCATCGGTAACTATAGATTAAGGGATCGTTGTTTTTAATGATGCTATGTAGAAACCCGAGGATTCATCATGAGTATTAAAGACGTACTCGACTCACATTGCAAGCACTTGAAGATCGATGCCGCTCTGGCTAAGAAAGTGAATCTTTTCCTCACTCACTTCAAGAACAAAAACCCCGATCACGTCAATGCACTGGGTTCAAACCTGCTTGGCGTGTATCCAATGCGCTGGATTCCCAGTATCGATCAAAACGACTGGTGCGAAGATTTATTACATATTGACCGATTAGCGGTCAGGCAAGACATCATTGCACTCCCCACCATCGACGAGAACTGGAAACGTGCAACGGATGTTGTCAACCTGACGTGTATGTGGCTTACCCATAAATTCTTTCACTCCAACCTCCCTATTCGCGTGAAAGAACAGGCCATGATGGACACCCTGATGGTCTATCACGTTAAGATCTTCTCTAGTCTTCTAGGTCACTACTTCCCATATGGAGTAGACGAAGGGATCGCGGCAGCGGTTTATGCTGAGCTTTCTAAGAAGTTCGAGATTAAGCGACAAGGGACGTGGGGGCGTGTTCTCGAACAAGGCTGTGAAGATCTTCTCGATGAAGACAGTATCCACTTCCAGACCATCAAGCGCTTCGATGACGATGACGCAGTTGTCTACTTGGTCAGCGATTCGCAGCTCAAGGTTCGTTCCAAGTTCAAGTACATCTGGGAAGTCTTAGAGAAAGTACGGGCAACCAATCAGCGATTCGTCTCTGTCGGTAGTACCGTAGAACTCAATGGCGAGCTACATATTCGCGATCTGGAGCGACTGGTACCCAAGTACAAGCGCTACATCGAAGATGTCTGTCGCGAGAAGAACCGCTTCTACAAGACAGATTTAGCCGAGGTGGTTTGCTCGGTCATGCCAACGATGAATGAAGGCATGTTTGCCACGGTGCTACAGACCTTCCCTGAGAAGTACGCCACGCATCACAAGTTGGCAAAAGAGATCGTAGAGACGACGATCGAGCATCTATTCAATACGGTATTGGCCGACAACGACATTCAAAGTCAGCTCGGCAATATCGCAGAGGTAGTAGCAAGAACGCGGGGACTTTACACCTCTAGTCGATCTACCGATCCTAATCTCATGAAGATGAGGAAGGCCGGCGAGACCTTCATTAAGAAGGAATGCAAGATCAACTCCCCGACGCAACTATCGGCACTGCGTACTGGACTGCTGCTCTATATCGTACTTAGAACCATGGCGATGAACCATTATTCTTAAAAAAAAAACATCAGGGTGCCTAGTGGTACCCTGATGGAGTTTTATCGGTGCCGAATATCCTGCATCTCCTCAACGATCCGCAGGGTCAACTTTTTAACCTTTTTTGCCGACTGATAAAACATCTGCTCGGCTCGTAGATAGTCGGTAAACTGCGTACCAATCGTATCGAAGTCCAGTTGCACAGCCTTTCTGCCACGAGAACTATTGATCGCATCGTCGACTACTGCTTTGCCACGCGTCACGACGTCGCGCAATTTAAGGTGTTCGATCAAGAGCGATTCATAGTCATCGTTTTCAGGGAACGCAGTCTTTAAGGTACGAACAACCACGTTCGCCAATTGAGGAGTCCCATCGTCCCATTGCGAAACCAGTGCACCGCCTCGATGGACGAGTAAGCCGACGAAGTCTCTCAGGTTTAACAGTAGTCCTTCTGTGACAGCAAAACAGTCGTCAGTATCAAGACAGAGATTATCTTGATGTGCGTTGGGTAACTGGGTGTAACGCGATGTCCATGCCTTGTCTTCATCTAACCGCTTAATACCGAAGTGCTCTGCGGGGAAGTTGGTGATGCCGTAGCCGTATCGACCTAGCAGTTCATGTGCGCTACGGATATCCGGACACGCTATCGACAGTCTGGTATCTGATGCCGATGGCGACCAGACCAACGAAATCGTCCCTAGTATGCCGTCGGTAAACGCTAGGCATCGCTCCACGTAGTCTCGAAAATACACGAGGCCATCGCGGATCATAACCTGACGAGGACCAGATTCGCCGAGATCTGGAGCAAAGCGAGAAAGCACATCCTCCATGATCCCGTTTTGGAGACAGTATGAGCTGTGGAGCAAGTGCCCGTCACTTGAACTAAAGCCAACCCCTTGCACATAGGGCGCTAGACTGGACTTCACTTCAATGTCGTGATCGACCTTACTTACTAATTTTGCCATGAGGATTCTCCTTAAAAAGAGTGTGAGTCCTAGGACCATTCCTAGGACTTCAAGAGATGCAATCAGTCCGCAGTACTTCGACCAATGAGATCGTCAGCAAATTTGTTCAAGAAAGTCTTTCGTTCCTGTGATCAGTCGATCGACTGACTTCATCCCAATCGAAATCGAGCGTTTATCCTCTGTCGGAGATAGCAGGAAAACAGACGGTTCTTTCGACTCCTCCATTCGCCCAAGCTCTCCAATTTTCAAAGGGCGGCAGTTTTTCACAATGTCGTCAATGAAATAAGACTCGCTGTCTAGGTCGATGATGAACATTTTATTACTCCGATTCAGCAGTCTTGGAAAGGTGATGGGTGATTACCTCGATGTCGCGAAGGTCTTTCTCTCGACGCCATTTGCGTTTAAGCACCAAGATGTCTTCTAGCGATTGACAGGCCACGCCATCAATCATGACGATCTTGTCCGACGGGTTCTCCTCTAAGTGAATGTCGAAATCCAGATAGGATATGACGACCTTGCCGGAGGGATGATTGTTGTCAATGGTGAAAGTTCTGTCTGGCAGCTTAGCAGCGATCACCTCAAAGACGCTTTGATTCACTGTAGTGTCGATGTCATCTGTGCTCTCGCGCAGGCCATGCATCAGCATCGACCCGCCAGCAACGACATACATGTCTTCCGGCTTAATACCTGTCAGATTGACAAGTTCTAGATACTGCTCGATAAACTCTTGACGATTCATGATATTCTCCACCTTTAAGACGAAATTGTCAGGCTCATCTTAATAGTGAGTAACCGTAAATTATTACAATTAGAAAAAAAAAAGAATCTACAGAAGCCTAGGCTTCTGTAGATTACGGCGATTACGCTACAGCGTAATCGCCTTTATAAACTCCGTTGGCGCAGTTAAGATCATCCAGGCGGCATTTGCCGTCTAGCACGCCTGACTGCCATGTGTAGTGGCGGATGACTTCGTCAGTGTACTCGGTGTAACCGTCTCCAAGCACGCTCAGAAATTCTGTGGTTACCTGTTGGAGGAAGACATAGCGCTCGCTGCCAGACGGCATTATGAAGCGGCTTTTGTTATTGAAGCCCGCGTCAATGCAACGCAGAATTACCGACTGAAGTGCGCCACCTACGAAAAGAATCCCGAGTTTCTCCATGCCGACCAGAAGTGCTTTTGCCAGGGCACGATCTTCCATGGGGTGACCCGCCCAGATTGGGCGACGGCCAAACTCAGACACCGCTGACATCAGTTTTTCATCAACATCGTGACGGCTGCTGTAAATCTTGGTCATGATATTTCTCCTTTATGGATTCCCTGAAAGTCCATCATGAATGATTAGTAGGGATAAACTAATCGGACTGGTTCAATAAAGTAATATATAACTGAAATAAAATAGAATAGAGGCTTCCCTCCACTAGGCTTGGCCTAGTGGAGGGACTGTCTTAAGTGCGCGAACGCGTGATCACGGTGGCAAACGACTGTGCGTTATCCAAGCTTTGATCATGAATGACAACAACGCCCGTTAAGGGAATCTCGTCAATAACCGATTCAATACCGTTACTACTAACAGATGCACCGCCTGCCGTATAAATGACGCGATGGTAATCTGGACGAACCATCTTGATCGACTTATACATCGCATGTCCGTGTGCAACCCAACGACTGCGCAACAAGACCCCGGCGATACACGGGTCATCGGCAACGGTAATAGAGGCCGCGTGTGAAAAGGCGAAGCGCTGCTTCCGCCATTCTTCCTTCAGTGAACCAAGGTCTTTGAGAACCCGAACCGGTGCAGCCCCGCGACCAGCAACAACCTCTAGGAACTTTCCTCGAGGATTGACTGATACCGGCTGACCTAGCAAGATCCGATGTGCTGCAATGAAAGCCCCCTTTTCGATCCATCCGTACTTGAGTGCAATGATGTCGAGAATCAGCGGGTCTATTTTATCGTTTACTGTGGACATGTTTCCTCCGTTGGTTTAAAGAAAGATTTAGGCTCATCCACGGTGATCTCACCGACCACGAATTGATTGAGTGAAATGAGCCTTGCTTTGTCTTCGAGCTTCTCTGCTCGTTGCCAGTGGTTGCTGTAACCAATAACGTGCATGTGGAAACGATAGGTTGAACTATCGACAGACGACATGACCAGTACTTGATCGGACACATGATCGATAACGATCGAGTAGTCGCCGTAGTCGACTAACTCAAATCCAAAACGACGTAGTGCACGTTCAGGGTTTTCTTTTCGCTGACAGTCGTCTATCAGCTTCGTTGCACGTAGGATGTTGTAGTACGCAGTTTTAAGTGTCGGGAAAAGATCCTTGCCGCTACGCAAGATCGTCCCCTCCATGACTTCTTCCTGCACGTCCCATGGAATAGGCCTGTGTGGGAGATTGCTCATCGGATTACTCCTCTACCATAGGCTCGTTGAGTGCTTTGTAAAAACTGGCTTTCAAGTCTCGCAAGGTTACCTGATGCAAGCGTATCTTCTTCAGTTTGTCAAAGATTCGATGTTGTATGAAGGTCGGTAGCGCGTTGAAGATACGCTGGTCGTAGACATTCGTGATAAACTCACTGGCGCCTTGATCTAGTTTAAGGTTGGTCAGATCGTGAGTGCAAATGACGCCAGCAAGGTGTCGCATCCGTTCATCGTAGCCCATGTTAGCGACGACCTCGTCTAAATCAAACCAAAGACTAGCGTCATCTGCGCTTGCCGCACAGCGATGCTTGGGGAACAGTGTCATCTCGTCATCCATTATCGTAAAGTCAAATGGAATGGCCGCTTCAGCCCCTTCGATTAAAAAGTACCCGCCGACGTGACTCGTCGGAATGGCTTTTACGCCAAAGAGGCCTAGAAATTCCGTCACTTCTTCGAGAGTAGGACGCCGCCCTTCTTTTGCCCAAACCCGAAAAGAGATGCCGCAATACTCACTGTCACTACTGATTAACATGACGGCATTGTCGGTATTTTTGAATACCGCAATCTTCTCGTCAGTGTCAGAATCGTCGGTATAGAAGCAAAACGGAAGTTTGACGAAACCGCGCTGTATCCAGCGAGCGATCAAATAATGTTCGCGATCATTGAAGAGCTTGTATCCTTCAGACCACGAATATGTCTTGGACACCTGTTCGTGGCGCTGTCGTTGGACTGCTATGGCAAAACGCTCGCACAGGGTTTTTGAGGACTGTACGTTCAGGCTGCCTTCGATCATTACGGAGGTTTGTAGGGTCATGGTCTATTTCCTTTTGGGATTAATGAAAGAAAAAAAGTGACTTACGTCACTTTTTTTTTCTCTAGATCGCTCGTTAGCTACGGTCGACGAATTTAGCTCCTTTCTCAATGGTATTTGTACAGTTGGCCACATGCCACTCCAGTGAGATTTTAGTCTGCGCAATCGTCTCGTGCATTGACTTCAGTAGACCTGCCATTGCAAACTGTGCACCAGCGCTAAGCGAGCTTAAAGCGCGCTGTTCCGCAGGGCATGACAGTAGATCTTTTAACACCTCTAACGCTTCGTCAGATGTAAGATCGCGCGGAGGGTCTGCATTAAAGTCTTTCAGGGTCAAGCCAGCAAGCGTTGGCAGGAGGGATCGATAGATAGCCGGGGCATCGTAGACTTTCTCTGATTCGTCGAACCAGGCCACGCCTTTGCCGTAATCGTCGGTCATCTCCATGTGAAACTCTTTGACAAATCCGTCGATAACAAACGATGCATTGACGGTCAGCGGCGATGTAGCGGTAACGCGAATCCCTAGCTTCTCTAGGATGAGATCGAGGTGTTCTCGAGTACCGGTCGCATGAATGATGAAGGTTTCGGAGTTAGCATTCGTATAGAGGACCACTGCGGAGTCTTCATATCGGTACGCAACGCTGACATCGTCCCTTGCGACATATGTCGAAAGGCCTAGTTCGATATAAGGGGGTAGGTATGCGGCGGAAAGCGATTCTACGACATGGCGAGCAAAATCGGAATGACTGTCGTCTACGCATAAATCGCATTCGTCTTCTTTCAATCGCGCACTGATCGCTGCCGGAGACAGAAACGCGTAAGGAAATCCTTCGCGGTCATCTGTATTCATTTCAAAACAATTGTTAAAGCGAGTCATGATATTCACCTTTGGTTGGTGGAGGGAGGAAGGTTCATGTTAATAGTGCGTAAGTATTTTATTTTACAAAACGGCAAAAGCACAGCCCTGACCGAACGGTCAGGGCTGTGTAGTTCCGAAGGTCTAGGGAGGTTTAACGGTCATGTCATTAATCGCTTGGCGAATCGCCAGTCGATGAGGCAATGTCGTAGACCTAAAAATCCCTGGACAGAGTTCAGGATAGCAGAGCATGGTAGCTCCGACCATCTGACCTTTATCAGTCTTGACCACTTCGATCACGTATGAGCGAAGCGTTTTCTTCCCCAAGATACCCGTCGAATGAATCGTGTATTTTCGTTGCCGACAAATAAACGTCCAAATCGTGGTACCGATCGAATGACAGTGCTTAAAGTCCTTGGTAGTATAGGAGGATCGCACTGTCGTCTTCCCCCTCATCCAAGTATAGCAGAGCATGGTGAAAAAAATCACCCTACTAAGCAGTTTGGTCAACATCACCGGCTCCAACCATAGCGACTCTGGCTTCCGTAGGTACTCCCGTAAGAGACCGATGGCTGTCCCCAATTCGTCTGACTCGCTTCCCGAAGAGTTTCGGTTCTGCGGTTCAAGGCGTCTTGGATCATACTATCTAAGGAACGTGCCGGTTCTAGGTCTTCGGTTAAGCGAGCTTCGATGCCCTTGAGTTGTCGCTGAATGGTGGATGCGAGAAGATCGTCTGTGGTCTCAGCCAACATGTCAAGAAGTGCAGTCGCTTTACTGCGAAGCGCTTTTTGCTGGCGATCCACAAAGTGATCGTAAGTGGTGCGGCGTTCTAGATTCGCCAGTTCCTCATAGGCGGTGACGTGCTGTAGTGAACCATGTAGTCCATAGAACTCGAGGTTCTTAGTGGACATCAGGAACCAGCAAGCCATCATCCAAGACATGACCATGTCGTCGTGGTTCCCGTTCTTGTGGTCCAGGCGACCATCCCTAACCTCCAATCCAGACAATTCTCCGATCAACGAACTATCACGACAGCCAGCATTGGCCATCTTCACCGCGTTGATCAGTGTGTCCTTGTAGAGATTCTCGCGAGAGTGACGCCCCGTACCCGAAGTGCCATAACCGAAGTAACGCTTGCAGCGATCGTAGAACATCTGTGTACGCGCAGTCGGAACATTGATCGCACTATATTGTTCATTCTCGTACTCGCGATCTTCGATCAAGGTCGAGTAAATTCGTCGGAATGGATCTTCTCCTTTACTGGGCAGGTAAACCAACAGAGAATCAATCAGGGATTGACCAGACATCTTCCGTTCTGGAATCAATGTCACCGTCTTAAAGTCGATCAAGAATTGACCGATGTATTCACCGAATAGATAAAGGTTGGTCTGCGAGATGTTCGCTGTCATGACGGTCTCTAGAGTGTCAGCGTCAACCAAGACCAAGGCGATGCTGTCTCGACCAATCCCGTCAGACAAGTCAAGTCCCAATACCAAACGTCGATCTTTTAACCCGCCCTTAACCTCAGATTCAGACACGTACCAACGTAGCAGATAGTTGTTCTTGGTTACTTCCACGTAGATCGGATCAACGATGGATTTGTTCAAGAACTTCAACAGATCTGGTGGAATGGGACTTTCACGACCACCACTTGCCCAGATGTTAAAGTAGTCCATGTCAGCGATTTCACCACGGGCACTGGAGTTCAGCAAGTTATCGTAGTGTTCTTCGTCACTGATACCTAATTGACGATGGTTAAAGGTCGCGTTCACGAGTGGCTTAGCACGACTGTCACGACGATTGGTGTAAACCAGTGCCATGGCTGACGCTTGATCAACGCAGTCGAATAGCTTCTCGGTAAACGGCATGCCGCCATGTACCATGTCGTAGATAAAAGCACCGGACTCAGTGGTCTTGCGGCCAGCGGTCGTGGTGAAGTAGTTACCGTAGAAACCACCATTCTCTTTAGCCGTCTTACGCGCAGCGTTAGTCGAAGACAACATGGCCTGGAATACGGTAGCGATGTGCGGAATAAATGGAAATTCGTCACCATCTACAATTGGCGATGTGATCCCGCGACCTACGTTCAATGCCTGCATTTCACTGGAACGACCTACTGCTGTCGAGAGCTTATTGCCAAAGCGCTCGGCAGTAATCACGTTTTGGTTATCGAGATCTTTTCCCTTGACAAAAGGATTTAGATAGTACGGCAGAGAATCACGAATCTTCTTGAGACGCTCGATGTTAGAGACCCGAAGTTCGTCATCCTTAGTAAGCAAGGAAATCCTAGTCCCACGTCCGGCAACGTTAACCACATAACTTGATGTCACGTCAGCACCAACGGACTTACCTGTTTGACGAGGCTGAATCAAGAAGATGTCGATGTGGTTAAAAAAGCACCATGCCAGTGCGATGATGCCGCGGTTGGCACGAATAGAGACGGGATCCATCGAACCTTGGGGGACAATCCTCGCGATCTCGCGATAGTAATACCACGGATTGACATTGACTTCTTCAACGATCGCATCGATCTGACTTTCCGTTAGATCGGGACTAAACGGATCTAAGCCTTGAAGGTCGGGATTGATCAGTGCCAAGAAAAAGTCGTTGTTCTTGATGCCCATATGGCGATACAGATCGGCCAGTTGCAAGAAGCTTTTGTTTCGAGTCTGGTTGTCGACGATTGCGCAGGGGTATTTGTTCCAGTCTTTAGCGAATAGAATCATATCGTTCTCCTTTCCCTCCCGAGGATTGCCTCGGGAGGGAAATAACATTAAACGTTCTTGACGATCAAAAAGCCCATGCCAACTTCCTTATCGGAGGTTCCATCGCGCTCAATGAATTCCATTCGCAAGGTCTTGCCTTGCGGACTGGCCAGTGGCGCGCTGGAGATTGGCGCGAGTACGTCCTCGATAGGAATGACTCGGAAGAACTCCGTACCGACACGTAGTCTGACGTGTGTCGGACGAATGTATTCGGGTTCGATCAGTGCGTAGCGCAACGGGTTGGCTGACTCGTACAATGCACGAATCCATTCATCCAGGTCGTTGTAACTATTATCGATGTACAGAGTGTCGGACGAGTACCTCGCCGACATACCTACTCCATATACATTACCGTCACCGTAGTCGACGTTAACGTAGTTGGTCTCGAACTCACTGCCGCCCGCTCCACGTAAAGTGATGTTAAAGATCTGCGAATGCACGTAATATGGCAACGTTGGAATAACGTCGCGTAGACTCAGTGTGACCTGAATTGATTGCTCGACGTCGTATAGCGCGCCATTAAAAGGCGTCGAACCAACGGTAGGCTGGGTCTGTGCCGTGACATCATAAACAACATCTCGTGACATGTTGTACATGTAGTACGAGAGTTCATAGTGAGGCGTCGGAGTCGCAACCCAGCGAGGAACAACGAATAGCTTGATGGAGTAAATCCCTTCGGCTTCAACGGAACGTAGGCGGTATGGACGACCTACCACACGTTCGTTGGGATTGCCGCTGATCAGATTACTGCTTTCGTCCACTGCAAGGCGATATTGCAGACGCGCGCGATTGGTTTGGCCGGGTACCGTCGAGATGAATGTATTTAAACCAAACATCGAAAACCGAGTACCGTCGATCGGCAACGGAGGGGTACTGGTACCGTCGCTATAGTGAACGCGTCCACGAAACATCCCAGACTGTACCGTCATGTTCACAGGAAACTCTACCAACTCGGAATCGCTAGGACTCAGAAAATCAGTGACGAGTTCGATCCCAGTGACCAGCTTACGGTTAAGATCAGTAGACCGAATGAAATCGGTTCGTTCCACATAGAGACCAAATCGCGTCAGCGGCAATCCTGCGGACGAGTAAACGACCACCGTTGCGACCTCTCCAGTGGACATTGGTTCAAGTGAGGAAGCGGCACGATAAACCTTTCGGTAATCGTCGGTACCCATAGACCCGATCTCGTCCAACGGGATGTTATCGCTGAGAAGCGCCCCCGTTCCGTCAAAAACCGCCGAAATAACGTTTCCATTCGCTCCAACGTCACTCCCGCGGAAGACCTTGAAGTAACTTGCGTCGGGGTTGACACAAAACAAACGACCATCAATAGCGAGAGTGTGAGGAACGACATTCGTATTAATGAAAAGACGGTATGCGTCTGAAGTCTGGACTGGGCCAGACGATCGCGTAAAATCTTCACCGGTATATCCTCCCGTGGCATTGAGGCTCACTGGCGTCAATGTAGAATAACCGCCAGCGTTCACGGCAGTCACTCGATAAAGGATCCCGATGTCCCAATTGACCACCGAGTCATCGACGTTGGGCACGAACGACCCTTGGCCGCTAGGGCCAGTCCAGATCTGTCCGACGAGCCATTGCCGATATCCTCGGTTAGGATTAATTTCCGGTTGTAATGGGGTTGGCATGTTTCACTCCTAATTCATGATGGTCACGGCACCAGAGATGTCGACCAAGTCGCGTAAATAATGTCGGATGACATAGGCCAAGATATTGCGTTGTCCCTCCGTAATCGGCAAGGGATTGTTGTACTGATGTGCCAAGATGTTCACGTAGTACGGGTTTGCCCCCCTTACGCATGGATCGAATGCGAAAAGATCGTCGTACGGAGAGAGCCAGTTGGCGACATCGGTATTGTCGAACGGTGCCAGTCCTTCACCAAGGGACAGATAGCCTTCTTGCACAAATGCGTGAATCAGACGACTGACCACTGGACTGACCACTTCCCAGCGATTCCCTACGACGAATCCGGTATTCGGGTTTCTCATGGGGAGGAAACGCTCGAGCACTGAACTGACAATGCCGTCTCGTTGATCGGCAATTTCCCGTAGGCTCAACGTGTCATTGGCGCAGAACTGATCGACGTCTTGTCGATACTCGGTAATGGCATAAGGTCGACCATCCAAGACCTGTGTACCGAGGAGCTCTTCGGCATACGCCTTATCTTCAGGGTTTAAGATCTTCCCGTCGATGACTAGGCGAATGTTTCGATCCTCGCGAAGATCGAAGACGTCATTTACGGAAAGGACGCCACCATGCACAAAGCCATAGTCTCGAGGGCCTCGGTGCAGCAACGTGTCTTTGTCAGGGAAGCCGTATGCCCTGATCCGAAGAACTGTGTCGTCTGGCAAGGTACTAGGCTTCCTCACCACAACGATTCTTGGCCAGTTGACATAGTAGTCAATGTTCTCAACCAGTAATTCCTGATCCAAGAAAACGTCTAGGTTGCCGTATCCGAATGGAGATGGCGACTGAAAACCGTCGATGGGGTATTCGAACGCAGTGATTTCGATCACGCCTAGATACGATGCTTGGTCAAATGTTTTCGTCATCGAGAGAATCTGATCGCTAAATCGGACCATCTTGTACACGGCGTTATTGACGGCGTCCATCCCCCATTGAAACGTATCGCCCGTGATCGAGTATACGTTTTGTCCAGTGACATCTACGATCCTATCGTCATCTGGCATCCGTAGGTAGACGCGGAAGTTCAGGTCCCTAAGACCTGGGATCGTAAAAGAATCGCCCGTATAAAACCGTTGAGGGTCTGTACTCGGATCTACTTCCTCGCCGATCAATAACTCAATGGCGTAAGCGTTCTGATCCGGCGCCTCGAAGACACGATCGTTGATTTGCGCCCCATTGAGTACAACCGTCGACGAACCTAGGAAACGACCGTCAACGTCGTAGCTATACAGCGTCTGTACAGAGGATGTGGCGTTAGCTGGACTAAGGTGGACGAGACGTGTACCGCTTTGACCAGAGAGATCCTGATAAGGCGTGTACGCGACCTTGTTAATCGCGTGATAGCCGTACGCGTTCTCGACCAATAACGA
>ERZ650304.390-NODE-390-length-24125-cov-5.432862_pt1 | contig 24125 bp, 30 predicted proteins | sample MGYA00376240_ERZ650304 | MGnify/ENA primary metagenome ERZ650304 (study PRJEB26733, sample SAMN07839271) | wastewater metagenome | biome: small river; feature: stream; material: water | place: USA: North Carolina | collected 2016-03-01 ... | reverse complement strand
TGACCACTAAAGAACAAGAAATAGTTTTAAACTGTCTCAAAGCCTGTATGGATGAAACTTTTTTTCCTGATTGGGAATTTCACACGCTAACGGGGGCTGAAAAAGCTGAAGTTCAGGAAATTATCGATATGTGGCCTAAAGCTGACTTCAATACCGGATATACAAAACCACTCGTATTAAATGTGCTAAATAATTTGCTGGGTTACCCCCATGGTGTCACTGACGAAGCATGGGATACGGCGATAGGCGCAGAGCCAAAGGAGCTAGATAAGTTATGGGAAAAGATTAATGGTATGACCGAGAACGATGCAGGGTCTGGCAGCAAGTTCTTTAGGCGAATGCAGTTGCGATAAGTTCCACGATGGCCCTCCAATTTGCTTACGGTTATCCACAAACTTTACTGATGTGATTGACTTATAGCTATATAAATGTCTTGACATAGTGTACGGAAAAGTATACTGTAGAACTACAGCGCCTCACCTTGACTCCGGTCCGGTGAGGTTCTTTATTTGAGTTATAATTAATCCAGATGAAGACTATTGTATATATTGATGGCCAGAACTTCCTGTATAAAGCAGCTGATGTGCTCATTGCTGCAAAGAAAATAAAAGAGAAGCAAGATCTCCATACATTTTCTTTTCGTTCACTAATCGAAGATTTACTCGACGAGAAGGAAGTAGAAATAAGATTTTACGGTACACGCCTGAGGCGTTATAAAGAGCCGGCAGATATTGCTAAGAAATCTCAGGTCATGGTTGATTCACAGCGTAGGCTTCGAAACACCTTAAATGCCCAAAACCTATTATTTATTGAATCTGGAAAGCTCAAGTTGAGGGATGGTGATATTTGTAAGACTTGTGGCAAACAAGATTCACGTTTTCAGGAGAAGGGAGTGGATGTTAGGATCGCCGTTGATATGGTAGTTGACGCTTGCGACAACAAGGCCCAGAAGTTGGTTTTGGTAAGTTCGGATACTGACTTGCTACCGGCAATTCAGAATGTCATATCAAGAGGTAAATCGGTAGTCTATGTTGGTTTTAGTGACAAGCTGACAAAAGCTATAGTTGTCACCGCAACTGAGACGCAAATTATTCGTGATGCCGAGATTATCCGAGCCTACGAGCTGCTTCAATCACCACAACTTAAGGTGTAATTTTAGTTCCAATAGAGTAATAGTGTCCACGATGGCCCTCCATTCCCGGTTATGTTTAAACTCCTCAAAGATGGGGAGTTTTTCTTATGCTTGCTTATCTACTGGAGTGTTCTATAATCCTTCCTTATGCCTAGTCACTTTGATCCAGAAGCAATTAGATTTGTGAGCACTTCACTGCAGGAATTGCTTAATCCTTCTCCTGTGCAAAGCGATATTGACAGACATTCTTACAGTTCTCCTCAGAGACCTTATGAACCATCAGAAAGAACAAGCGTGGCTTGTGCAGTGGTGGGCGCGATTCGAGAGGCTAGACTTGATACTGGAGATGACAATGTAATGGCGGGGGTAATAGCGGCGGCACTACAAATTGGCGAAGCATCAGCTGCTCATCGTACGAACCCCCAACTCTTTGGCCGTTAGATTAGCTACCTGCAATTAGGTTAGTGTATGCGCTGTATGAGATAGCTTCCAGATCCCAATTCTACTTGCGATAAGTTCCACGATGGCCCTCCGGTCCTGTTGTAATGTATACTGACTGTATAGTGAAACAAAAACAAAGAAGTAGAAAAATCGGTCCGTTTGTAGCGGCTGCTGCTGCCTTTGCAATCTGGGGGTTTAATACACCGCTCATTGAAAAAAGCCTGACGTCATTTCCCTTGTTCACACTGGTGTTTCTGAAGTTTCTAGTCAGTGGAATTGTTTTTGGGTTTCTGGCGAGCAAACACTGGAAGAAAGTGTCACCCAAGCTTTGGCCTCGAATCGTATTGGCCACCATTTTTGGCTACTTCCTGAACGGGGTTTTATTCTACAAAGGAGTCATACTGACTGGTGGTTTGAATGCCTCGCTCTTATATCTACTTGCACCGCTAGTACTCTATTTTTCTTCGATTAGGTTTCTTAAGGAACGTTATGACCACAAACTACTCGTGAGTGTACTGGCAGGTTTCGCAGGCACGATCTTAATTGTTGGTGCACCACTCCTGACCGGTCACGAAGGTACTAGAGGTGACGTGCTGGGTAATATATTGATTATATTGGCAGTCGGTACAGACGTTGCCGGCACGATTCTTATTAAGCCAGTACTCAAGAAAGTACCAACCATGCAGATATCTGCTATCCGGGCAGTGCTCGGTACGTTTATGATGTTCCCGCTCATAATTCACGAGTTCCCTAAGCTGGCGCATCTACAGATTGGTACGGTTACTGGACTTACGCTTGGGTACAACCTAGTATTCTCCAGCATAGTTGCGGTGTATCTATATCACTGGGCGTTGGCGAGAGTTAGTGGGGAGCAGATAAGTCCTCTGCAGTATCTTGATCCAACTATTGGGGCTATTGCCTCTATGGTCTTATTGGCTCAGCGCCCAGCACCAACCACTATAGCTGGCATAGTATTGGTATTTGGGGGGCTCTACCTTGGAGGCGCGAATACAATGAGAACGGGTCACCACCATGCAACGCATCATCGGTAAGTACTGTTGGATGCGCACTAAGATGCTTGTGAATGATACAATCGTCTTATGACAAGGCTATATCAAGATGCGTCAAAGCCAAAGATGAGAAGTCTACTGCTCATATTACTCTCTCTGAGTTTATTAGGCGGAGTCATCTTTACCGCTGTTGGATACACTTACGAAAAGCAGGACAGAGATTTGGAACAGCACAGGATCACGACTACTGGCCGAATCACTAAGATATACCAAGAAGCTGGCATGAGAGGGTATGTCTACTATGGAGTTGACTTTACATATCGAGATACAGGATCGTCAACAGAGTATACGAGGAGTCGTGAGGTAACGCCAGAATCGTGGAATACACTGATGGTTGGACAAAAACTCCCCATTGTCTATAACAGTACGCATCCTAGCGACGGCTATATTGTTGGTTCTGAGGGCTCCTCGGCTCAAGACAGAAAAACGATGTACGGCGGGTTAATTACTACGGTTGTGTCGCTCGTTGGGCTAAGCATTATTCTGCATTCTCGGAAAACTATTTCTTCTTAATAAAAATTAACCCCACTATGCCTATAAGGCAGAAAACTGCACCGATGTACATGGTAATTACGGCTGCATGACTAAAGTTTCTAGCCTGTTCAAGAGGGGAGCAGCTGACATCGTATATTTGTATACATTCGTTGCCAGTATCGTAGACTTTTGACAGACTAATGACTGCCTGTATGTAGCCAATCAGCATGAGTGGGATGCTGCTTATTGTGAGTCGTTTGGCATTCTTGCGGGTTATGTATTTCTTCATGGCTGTATCACGTGCTCTTGCTATACAAGTTCTTGCATAGCTGTAGTGATCTTTTCGTTAGAGGTGTCTACGTTGTCTTCGCCATTTACGGTGAGGGTATTAAAGCCGTGTTCGGCAAAACTAGCGAACTCGTTGGTAAACCTGGTGAAGGTTTTGTCGGATGGGCCGTGACCACCGGCTTGTTTACGTTCGTCAACTCGCTGCTTGGCAACTGTTGGATTAACCTCTACTTCAACGACAAGCATAGGTAATTCTTTACTGTGTTCGGTGGCGTATTCCTGAAGTCTTGTGGTTACTTTTTGGAAGCTGTCTAAGCTCGTGAACGGCTGATTCCAGAGGATTATCTTATCCGATGTTATGGCGTCATATGCCTGGGCCCGAAGAAAACGGTAGGGATGTAGTATGGGGTCAACGCCGTCCTTTGTTTGCTCGACTACATGGTCGGCGTAAGCTTGGCTGGTGTAGTCGGTAGCATCAGGGTCAAGCATTACGGTCGACGAATCGCCGAATTGCTTCTCTAATTTCTTCCGCAGGTCTTTGGCAATATAGGTCTTGCCGCTACCGGGCAGGCCACGAATAAGAATAAGGAGCGGGTGAGTAAGTGTTTTCATAACAGGTTAATGGTAGTGTATTTGCTGCCAAAAACCAACTCTCGATGTCCCCATTGTGCTAGACTAACAAGCAGATAATCTACTAACATAAAAGGATATTCATGTTCTCAATAGAGCAATTTACTGATGAAATAACTAAGATTGCGGTGCTGAGTTTTTTTGCATTTTGTGTGGCTATGTTACTAACTCCGGTGTTCACGCATTTTGCCTATAAGTACAAATGGTGGAAGCGTTCTCGCACCCACTCCACGACTGGCGAGGCACTCAAAGTCATTGCCGCACTACGTATTAAGCGAACCATTCCTCGTATGGCTGGTATGGTGGGCATAGCGGCAATCACGATAGTAACACTTGTTGCCAACCTCAGCAGAGAGCAAACTTGGCTGCCCTTAGCAGCGCTGTTGGGTGGTGGTTTTGTGGGACTCCTCGATGACCTTATTAACATTAAAGGCAAGGGTGGTAATGTGGCAGGGCTTCGGGCGCCTATTAAGTTCGGTCTAGTTACTGCCGTAGCCCTGGTCAGTGCCTTGTTTTTCTACTACAAGCTGGGGTATAGCACCATCCTGCTTCCGCTAGCAGGAGATGTACATATTGGCTGGCTACTTATCCCACTGTTTGTGCTCGTTGTTGTTAGTACTGGTAACGCCGTGAACATCACAGATGGTGTAGATGGCCTAGCCGGTGGGTTGCTACTGAGCGCTTATTCAGCCTTTGGAGTTATTGCAGCCCTGCAAGGTAACTTTGGTATTGCGGCATTCTGTTTCACGGTTGTTGGTGCACTGCTGTCATACGTTTGGTTCAATATACCGCCTGCCCGCTTTGTTATGGGGGATGTTGGTTCCTTTGCGCTGGGGACGGCTCTGGGCGTGGTAGCCATGCTAACAGATACCCTATTCCTGCTGCCGTTTATCTGCCTAGTATTCGTATCTGAGGCGGGGTCGACACTTATACAGATCTTCTCCAAGAAAGTATTTCACCGCAAGGTATTCATTGCTGCACCGGTGCACCACCACCTGGAGGCAACAGGCTGGCCTAAAACTAAAGTCACTATGCGCTTCTGGATTATTGGGCAAGTTTGCGCAGTGCTCGGTATTATCTTGGCACTCACTGGTGGGTACATAAAGTAACTTCTAAATTGGTTGTGCTTGCGTAATGCACGTTAGCGTTGTATGATCTCGTAATAATTTATGTCTGAACTACGATTTAATAGTGATACTGCTGAACGTCTGTTAACGCCACAACGCATGGATATGCTCATAGGTAGGACCCAGGCTTATGCAGCGCGTGATGATGCAAGGATCTTAGCTATTCAGGCTCGTCAAAAGATGATGACTCATCCATATGGACACATCATTGTTCAGCATGCACCTTTTTTTGGCTATTACGACAAAGTTACCGGATATGATGCTGAGCGGTCAGAGCCAGTATGTACTGTATTCACGCTTGGTGCAGGATTCATGATCGACGCCTTTGACCCCGAAATGCAGAATCGGCTAAACACTTTCGCAGTTAAGTACTATGGGACGCGGCTTGATGCGGGGCACACGACGGATTTTTCAAACTTTACGTTATGTGAGATGGTGGATAGTGTTTTCGAGCAGTCAGCAGAAATACGCCAACAAGCTGGCATAGGGCTTGCAGCTTTGTTAGATACGGTACGGCTTGAAGATCTAAGTGATCTTGAAAATCGCGTTGTTCCGGGGAATATAGATGCCCAAAGAGTCTTCAGGTTAGGAGCTGGATTGGTTATCCATGATTTAGCAGTAGGTGATGACTATCTTATAAACGATGCCATGTCTGCCATGCTCGGTGCGGCAGATGAAAGTACATTTGACTGGGATTCTGCATTCACAGAACATTTCGGTGAAGACTAATCTGCTAGACTGGTTGTATGAATACCATCGATGAATATCTAGACAATTTGCCACCAGGCCAAAAAAAAGCCTTACAGCGAGTTCGCGACATTGTACTAAAGACGGTACTAGACGCAGAAGAAGTTATTAGCTACGGTATGCCGACCTTTAAGAAGGATGGCAAACAATTCCTAAATATGTCTGCCTTTAAAGATCACCTGAGTTTGTTTGGAAATGTAGACCACTTTGCTGACCAGCTACAAGGCTTTACGTTAACGGGCAGGGGCACCGTGCAGTTTACCGAAGACAAGCCAATTCCAGAAGAGCTGATCAAGGCTATTGTTCTGCACCGAATCAAAGAAAATTCATAAGGTTTGTTACACTAAGAGGGATGCACTATCCATCTATTACTATCCTGTATAACCCTAATAGTACGGGAGCAGGGGAAAAGAACGCTCGCCGATTTGCACGGCGGCTTGAACGAGCACAATGCGCTGATCGCGTAGAGGTTAAGGCGACTGAACGCATAGGCCACGCTTTAGAGCTTGCCTATGCAGCGGCTAAGAAGTATCCGGATGGACTTATTGTTGCCTCTAGCGGAGATGGTGGATACAACGAAGTCGTGAATGGAGTCATGCGCGCTAATAACGAAGGCAGTGGTGCGGCTACCGGTTTGCTCGCTTCAGGTAATGCTAATGACCATTACAAAGCACTTCATAAGCCGTATGTGGTGCGACGTATTAAAAAAGGTGACTTGCGCAAGATAGACGTGTTGAAGTTAACGGCGACCGTTAACGGTAAGCCATGGGAACATTATGCCCACAGCTATATTGGCTTTGGGGTTACCTCTGAAATCGGCAAGGCGTTGAATGAAGCTGAGCTTAATCGGGCTAACGAAGTAGTTATCTTTCTAAAGACTCTTGTTAAGTCTAAGCCGTTTGTTATTAAGATCTCCGGCAAGAAACACGAGCTGAACAGTATTATCGTCAGTAACGTGGGTAGAATGTCCAAGATATTCTCACTTTCTAAGCAGGCGAAAGTAGATGATGGACTTTGCGAAGTAGTATCCGTAGAGCAGGGAATGACCAAGCTGGTTGGTACCATGGTCAAATCTGCGACTGTCGGGTTGCCTCATGAAAAGCAGGTAAAGTCCTATACTATTCGTACTACTGATCCCCTGCCCGTCCAGCTGGACGGCGAAGTATTTACACTTGATGCTGACTGCACGGCTACCGTTAGTGTAGTGCCCAAAGCTCTGGGCTGTATTATCTAGTCACTCTTACGACAAGCTTGTGTAGGTCACAGGCGGCGAATGCCACGGCGCACGGAATGAGTGTAGCTTTTAGGGCGTCTGCCATGGTGAGTGCTTCCAGGCTAAAGTAGGTCCGGAGTGGGGTGCAGAACAGGGCAATGTTAATGGCGATGGATCCACCAATAGCAGCAAGCAGTTTCCAATTGGGCCTCACAAAGTTGTGGAGCCACGAATGGTGCTCAAAGTTTATGTTTAGGGCATTAGCCCACTGAATAACAATCAGACTTAAGAAGGCAATGGTCTGGGCGTAAGCGATGCCCTTTGGCAGGTGCAGTTTAAACATTATAAGCACCGTAGTTGCCATGGTGACGCTTAGTACAATTGCTCGGCTCAAGTGTACTTTGTCGAGTAGTGGCGCCTTAGGGTCGGCGGGTGTTTGCTTCATCTGGTGGTTTTCACTCTGACTCAGTCCCAGTGGTATAACAGACACGCCATCAGTAACCAAGTTGACCCACAGTACCATTACGGCCGTGATAGGTAGCGGAATGTTAAGTAGTAGTGCAGCTAACATGGTTAACACTTCCCCGCCGCTGGTGCCGAGCAAGTAGACGACCATTTTTCGGATGTTGGCTAGCACTGTGCGGCCTGCCCGGATGGCATTTAGAATGGTCATGAAGTTGCTATTAATGAGCACTATGTCACTGGCATCTTTAGCAGCGTCGGCACCGCTGCCCATGGCTAGGCCGGCGTCAGCTTCCACAAGAGCCGGGATGTCGTTAACACCGTCTCCGGTCATGGCCGTTATCTCGTGTCCTTTTACGGCCTTTAGCAGGGCGTACTTGTGTTCAGGCAGGACTCGTCCAAATACGCTGGTTGTTTCTAGGGCTGCCCGGATGCGGTCTCCGGACTTACTTGCTAAGGTGCTGCTGTCTGCGGCGTGGCCGTCGTCTTGGATAATGCCGGTCTGACGACCAACGTATGTAGCGGTTTCAATATGGTCACCAGTTAACATGACAACCTTTATGCCTGCTTCGCGAGCCTGCTGTATAGCCTGTTGAATATTGGGACGGAGCTGGTCGCTTAAGCCGACGAAGCCGTCGAACTCCATGTTGCGGAGTGTTGCTGCATTTAATTCAGTCGGAAGGCTGGTAAGCTTCTTGCTGGCAAAGCCGATGGTCCGGTAGCCTTTGGAGGTAAAACCAGACAGTGCAGCTTGGAGGCCTGCGCTGTGGCTGGCATGAGTCATGATCTTCTCGGGTGCACCCTTAACGTACAGGTAGTAATGATTGTCGTCTTGCCAGACAGATCCACTGAGGCGTAGCTCTTGGTCAAAGGGGAAGTCGTGTACTTTCTTCCAAGTCTTGTGAATCTTTATACTGCCAGCCGCCTCTACCAGTAGAGCGTCGAGTGGGTCGGGGGTATGTTCTTTGTTGCCGTTGAGGCTGGCCTGTACGGACAGAAAGAATTTCTCAGGGTTCTGGTGATGGGTGAAGTGGTCAGCAACTAACAATTGATTCTTGGTAATAGTTCCTGTTTTGTCGGTCACGATTAGGGTTATAGCCCCCATGGTTTCCATGGCAGCAAGTTTCTTGACCAGTGCTTTCTGTTTAGCCATGCCGTTGGCGCTGAGTAGTAACACTAGTGTCATGGCTACCGGTAGTCCTTCTGGGACGGCCGAGACAATGAGGCTAAGTGTGAAACGCAGGGCTTCGTCCAGGTGTATGCCGCGCAGGATGGCCAGTGCAAAGACAACGACGGACACACCACCAATACCAATAAGGAGTTTCTTGGTGAGATCGTCTATCTTCTGCTCAACGGGGGTTTTGCCTTCGTCTGCCTCGGCGGCTAATTTGTTAATGGTTCCAAGTTGAGTGTTGTTTCCGGTTTGGGTGATAAGTAGCAGTCCCGTGCCAGCTCGTATATACGTTCCCTTAAAGAGCATGTTCTTTTGGTCGTAGACTTCTTGCTTCCCGGCGATGGCTCCGGCGATTTTATGTATTGGTAGCGATTCGCCAGTTAGTAACGATTCGTCTGCTTGCAGGTGACTGACGTCAATAAGGCGACCGTCCGCCGGGATTTTCATGCCTTCTGTGACGTGTATGAGGTCACCCGGTACTAGTTTGTTACTGGCAACACTATGTGTGTGGTTACCACGGATGACGTCGACGTTCTGCTTGTCTTGGGCCCGCAGTGTTTTGAGAACACGGCCGACAGAGAACTGTTGGAAATAGAAGATGACGGCGTTAACAACCAGAATGATGCTGATAATGCCGGCTTCGAACCATTTCTTCTCGTACACACTGAGTAGGGCGGCCGCAATGATAACAATGGCGAAATAGCTGGCAAAGGGCTCGATAATCCGTTTCCATAACGGTGTCTTTTTGGCAGTGAGTTCATTGGGCCCATACTGTTTAAGACGGTGACTAGCGGTCGTCGAATCGAGGCCGTGCTGTGAGCTCCCCAGTTGGTGGAGGGCTTCGTGGATTTCAAGATTGTATAGTTGTTTGTTGTTCAAAACTGGTAATGCTTACGTGGTACTATAATAACAGATTGAGCAGGAGTTATTGCAGTAGTATTTACTTGCAAGCTAAGAATAAGTACTATTAAAGCAATGAAGCGTAAACTTGATCAGAATGGCCTTATCCCTATGCTCATATGCATACTTATTGTAGTGATGGGGATTATTGTGTTGGCCTATATGCGGGTACAGTCACAAAACTAAGGTTAATATTGATAATATAGAGTAAATCTGGTATAATATAGTACATAATGAAGTCCATAGAAAAGAAAGTAATTAGCACCTTCGAGAACGTCAGTTTCCCTGGCTTTGGTGTTAAAGATATCTCGGCAAAAATTGACACTGGTGCTTACACCGGTGCCATGCACTGTACTGTTATTGAAGAGCGAGACACTCCTGAGGGTCGTGCCGTGTACTTTGTACCATTCGGTAATGTTGATAACGAACAGCAAACTACAGACTTCTACGTTAAGACGGTCAAGAGTTCTAATGGTGGCCGCGAGAAGCGCTATATAATTAGTACTGAAATTGTGCTTCGGGGTGAAGTCTATCCAATCCTACTGTCGCTTGCGGATCGTTCTGCTATGAAGCACCAGGTACTTATTGGGCGCCGGTTCCTACGGACTAATAAAATGATGGTTGACGCTGGAGCTATTAAAACGTAAGGTTGCAGTATGAACATCGCTATCCTATCCAGAGGTCCTGGTAACTATTCTACGAAGCGTCTTATAGAAGAGGCTATGAAGCGTGGTCACAATATCCGCGTTATTAATCATGCCGAATGTTACGTAACGGTAGAAAAAGGCCGCCCCGTTGTTCGCTACGAAGGTGAATCACTAGCTGATATCGACGTTATTATCCCTCGTATTGGCCAAAGTATTACTAAGTACGGTACTGCTATGGTCCGTCAGTTCGAAATGCAAGGTGTGTATACCACGGCTAGCTCAATTGCTATTAACCGGTCTCGCGACAAGCTACGCTCTATGCAGATTCTGGCACGTGCTGACGTGGGTATTCCTAAGACCGTGTTTGCCCGCGAAACCAGTGTTCTAGATGACGTTATCGAACAGGCTGGTGGCGCACCGCTCATTATCAAGGTAGCTCGTGGTACCCACGGCAACGGCGTGGTACTAGCCGAAACCAAGAAAGCTGCCCAAGCGGTAATGCAGGCCTTCTACGTAGAAGGTGTGAACTTCTTGGTACAGGAATTTGTTGCTGAGTCTGCTGGTGAAGATATTCGTGCTTTCGTTGTTGGCGGTCGTGTGGTCGCGAGCATGAAGCGTCAAAGTCTTGACGATGACTTCCGTTCCAACTTACACCAGGGCGGGGAAGGTTCTACCGTAAAACTAACCGACGAAGAGCGTAAGACAGCAATTAAGGCTGCCAAGACCATGGGTCTGGCTATTTGTGGTGTTGATATGATGCGGAGCGACCGAGGGCCACTAGTCCTTGAAGTAAACCCAAGTCCCGGCTTTGGTATCGAAAAGGTAACGGGCCGCAACATAGCTGAAAAGATTCTTGAGTACATTGAGCAGAATGCTAAGGCTAAGCAGCGCAAGGATAGGGTCGGAGCTTAGACTAGTTCTCTAGTGCTTGCGTACGGACGGTTATGAAAAACGTTGCGCTATGGACCGATTTGGAAGGTCGACACTTTAGTGTTAATGAGCTCAAGCTTCCGCATCTTTTGCCACTGATAGAGGGGTTGGATTTTCCAGGCCAGGACCCGGTAATACTAGACGTCGGAGGAGGGTCTCGATCACTTATTGAGCATGCTGACTTTGGACCAGAGCGACGTCCTGCTATTGGCTGTATAGATATTGCTCCATCTGACATTATGCATATGACCGCGAGCCGTGTGCGGCACTTTAGGGCCGAGCTCGATGACTTAACAAGTGGTCGTGATCCAGAAACCGAAGGACAGCTTCGTGGTTTCTTGCATCGGTGGGGCGATCCAGCTAACCCGGGGGCGGATGCAATGGTGTTCTCGGATGTGCTGAACTATGTTGACTACAAGCAAGTATTACGTTGGTTTGACGGTTGTCTAAAGGTGGGCGGGTTTGCCGCTATTCTCAATGGAGTTGGCCGGGGTTTCTTTACTGCGTTTTCAGATATGGGCGTGCAATCTGATATTGAGCTTCTTGATTACTGTGATGGGGATTTAGGCTACCAGCAAGTCCAGGCTGCGCATCTACCAGCCCCTAGTGAGTATGGTGATGTTCTTTTGGCTGCTTTCCAGAAAATAGGATAAACTGGGAACGTGAATCCGCTTATTGTTATTGCTCTTATTGTCGCAGCCCCTACCCTGCTTATTATGCTTACCCGTACTAAGGCTGCCCTCGTCTTTATGGCGCTCTGTGTCGGTAGTGTGCTGGCTACTTTTGTTGGTGATACGGCACTCGACATGGTGCAGTTGTTTACCCGTAGTTATAGCCAAACAACCATGGCGTCGGTGCAAATTGGCCTGCTTGTCGTTCCCGCTTTACTGACTATGTTATTCCTGGGTCGTATGGTGGCTGGATCGAAGATGCTGATGAACTTGTTTCCGGCACTGCTTGCTGGTGTAATGACGTTGTACTTGATCGTACCTTATCTGCCAGAAGGGACTCGGTATGGCATACAAGACACAACCATATGGATTCAGGTTGTACAGTACCAAGCAATCTTAGTGAGCGCGGCTGCGCTTATTAGTCTTGGTCAGTTGTGGGCTGGTGGTGTATCTGCTCGACAGAAGAAAAAAGGGAAGCACGGAAAATAGTTTAGTTAGTCGGTCACTTATTGCAGCGCGCGGTTGTTGGTGTCGAGTTTAACGTGGCCGGTATTGCTGAGGCAGATCTGGTCATACATTGCTGCACGTACTTCAGGGTTGGTAGTGAAGCTTCCGCAAGTAAAGCCGTATTCGTCTTGAGCTGATGTTATGAATTTCCAGGGGCCATTTCCTTTGTTGTAGAAGAGGGCAAGTTGTTTTTGGTTACCGGCAATTACTACAGCCTCGGTAATGTCGTAATCGGCTGTTCGGCTTGATCCAATCACGCCTGTTCCGTTTTTACTTTTAATAACGACTGGGCCAATGCTGTCTTCGGTAGTAATGGGTTTGTCGGTGTTTGCTTCGTTGTAGGCGGATACAAACGGCTTATATTCTTCGGAACGTGATGCGATCAGCTGCTGGTAGTAGCAGGACAAGGTAAGTACTGACTGTGCGCGGTCATATAGTTCTACGCAATGTATAGCATCGCTAACATAATTAATGACAGGTAATTCATCCCCGGTTCGATCTGCTGTAAGGCCTTTTGACTGCATGACGTCGGCAATAACGCGGTGAGCATCTTGTGGAGTATTGGCTAGTCTGGTGGGGTCTTGCTTTACAGTCGGTAGTGGCTCACTGAGTGTGAAGTTGATGGTAGGGAAGCTCTGGGAGCCAATTGAGAAAGTTTGCACTGCATCTCTTAGTTTCACTTCTGACCCCATCTGGGCGGGCCAGGGGCTGTCAGAGACGTCTACGTTGTCGAACTGCTGCTTGGTCTGATTTGTGACGTTACGTAGGATAGTATCAATGCTTTTATCTGTCTTAAATAACGTTACCACCATGGGGACCACAAAGGCCAGTCCTAAGATGAAGAGTAGTACAAAACTGGCGAGCGTTGCTCGTACGCGCATATCCTTGGTTTGTTGTTCTTTGCTTTTAGTCATATACCAATAATAACAAAGTGTACGTTTGTGGATAGTATCTGCTTGCCTATACCTAGGTCAGTTTCTGCTCGGCGTTGAGCAGGTCTAGGATCTTACCTTGCCGACGTAAACGGGTAACTTCTGTCTTGGCAGTTTGTAGCCTCCAGGCAATAGCATAGCGATTAGATTTGTTAAGGGTGGCAAAGAAGGCTTCTGCTTTCGGGTGTTTGTGTAGTTCGCTCAAGAAGGATTCAGGGATAACCATCTCACTTGGTTTGTCGTATGCGGCGTCCCAGCGGCCATCTTCTTTGGCTCGGTCTACTTCAGCTTGTCCGGCTAGAGTCATACGGCCGGCTTTGATGAGGCGGGTAACGTGGTCAATGTTATTCTTTGACCACAGGCTGCGCTTGCGACGTGGCGTAAACTTCTGCAGGAACGATGTCTCGTCGTAGCTTTTTTTGAGGCCATCTATCCAGCCGTAGCACAGCGCTTCGTCGAGAGCTTCGGCGTAGGTTACGGTCGGTAGCCCGGAGGCCTTCTTACGCAGCAGGAGCCATACACCGTCCGTGTTGGCATGGTGACTCTCAAGCCACTGGCGCCAGTCGTCTGAAGTCTTGAAGGGGAGGATGTCGTAGTCCATATAATTATGATTCTACTTGCGCAAGAATGTCGTCAACTATTTCTGCCGTTGGTCGATTCGCATCCACTAGTGTGTACTTAAGTTCTTTATATATACCCGCAGACTGCCTAAGGTTTTCGGCGTCATATGCAAGATCTTCAGGTGTTTTTCCGTACTGGTTATTTGTTCTTGTCGCTAGTCTGTGTTGCCGTGCAACTTCGTCTAGCTTGAGCGCAAAAGCATGCGAAAAGAGGTCTCTAAGCTCGGTGTCATTCTCTGGGTCACCACAGAGAAATACCAGTTCATTCTCTGCTTTGGTAGCTAGCCCTTGTAAGGTTGTCCGTTTGACGTCTCTTGAGTGAGTTCGTAAGAATTCTGTCGTGCGCTTAGGTCTCCCTATGACGGCTTTTCCGGTTGCATCGTTATACCACTTTGCTAGATGGTCTTCATCTTGATCGTATGCTGCGTAGCCACGGGATACTAGTTCGGCGCGGATTGTTGACTTGCCGGTGCCCGCAAGGCCTGTAATGAGTATTAATGACATAGTCTAACTATATCAAACAAGCGCTCCACAGTATGGGGTACATTAACTCATTAGGTGGAGGAGCAAGATACAAACTATTGCAACTATTTTAAGATCTAATTCACGCAGCCTTTAATCACACTGTTCCCATTAGACTCTAGACATTGTGCCATCTACAAAAGAAATCTAGGTAAATCCTAATTAGTCATCTGAACTTTTTCCCATGAGATGGTGTCGCCTACTGCACAGCCAGGAGAGTAATTATTTGCTTCATCGTACAACGTCGTGTCTCCACGATAATCTTCCCAGCCTTTGTAGAAGGCAGTAACCTTGGCCTCAATATCTTTTTTGACTGATGGGTCTAGAAACTTAAAGACACAGTCTTCGTGACCGCCAACACCGTTAGAGTGCGGCCTGTACAATCCTATCTCAAAGAAACCATAGCCACCATATTGGTAATTGGTGTGCGCGCCTACTTCGGCGATAACGTCACCAGCTTTCACTTTGTCTCCGAGTTTCACCCTAGGCTTCACTACATGTTCATGTTCATAGCGCCATTTGCTCTGCTTATCCTTGGCAATCATGATGCCGAAATCTTTGCTATATAGCTCAGTCATGCCAACAACCTCACCATCAACCATGGCAGTAATCTTGGTGCCACCTGGCAGGAAGAATACTGTCTGAGGATTTGGCTTGCCTGACCCAGGTTTTTTATCTTTTACGCCGTAGTCATGCCACATACTGTTACCGCTGATTGGGTCGCTCAATGCCGGTATGTTTGCAAATACAAAATCACCAGCCCGCTTCGTTGCCGGGTCGTAGAAGTCAAAGTTAAAGCCAATATTTTTTGCGAGTACTGGAGGTGCTTCTTCTTCGCTTACTTTATTGTTCTGTGATTGCTTTGTTGATCCCTCTGTTTTTGCCCCAGCGGGCTTACTGGAGCCCTGATTGCTAAAAACTCTAAAGCCAGCAAATCCAATTCCAATGAGGAGGACTAGTATTACAAGAACGAGAACATGACTGAATCCGTTTTGATTTTTATTCATATTCTTAATAATAGGCCGTCATCAAAGCATAAGCAATGTTCCTCGTCTCAATAGTAGCGAGACAATACGATACCAAAAAAAAGAAAACACCCATCGGCGAGGATGAGTGCTTTCTTTTGGAGGGCCCAGTGGGACTCGAACCCACGACACCCTGCTTAAAAGGCAGGTGCTCTAACCGGCTGAGCTATGGGCCCATAGCTCTTTCCAAGAAGGAAAATAACTCCTTACATTATCCGTATTTTGGCTAAAAAGTCAATGCTCCTAGTGTGTGCAAAGGTGGTTTTGTTTGTTGTTACAAACGCAGGTAGGCTGTGAATATGACAAGCAGGGGGTATTTTCGTAGAACCACACTACTAACTATTGGTTTGCTTGCGTTTCTGGTGGGTCTGGCTATTGCTCGACGGGTGCGAGTAGACATTGCAGTTTTAATAGTTGTTACGGTAGTGCTTTTGATTCCCCTGCTCTGGCGCCGTAATATACTTAGCTTGTTAAGCATTACTGTGATAGGCCTGTTGGTAGGGTGTTGGCGGGGCACGGTTTACATGCAGAAGCTACTTCCCTACCAGTTCCTGGCTAAGAAGCCTGTGACCATTTTAGCGACTGCTACCAGCGATTCTGTGTACGGCGAGAAAGCCCAGATTACTTTTGACGTCAGTGACATACAGTTGGTTGAACCATATGTTGATGACTTGGTCGGGACGATCGGTGTCAAAGGTTTTGGCGAGCAGATGATCTACCGTGGTGACCGGGTAGAGGTGCAGGCAAAGCTGTATCCCGCTCGTGGATCACGGCAGGCCAGCATGACTTTTGCACGTATCCATCGGGTGCAGAAAGGGAACTCAGTAGTGGATAAGATGCGCAGGGAATTTGCGGCCGGATTGCAGTCAACGGTACCGGAGCCACTTGGTTCGTTGGGGTTAGGGATACTAATCGGGCAACGAACTACCCTACCCAGTGTCCTGAACGACAATCTGTCTATTGTGGGTCTGACACACATTGTGGCGGTGAGTGGCTACAATCTGACCATTATGGTTAACCTTGCGCATCGGCTAGCTAAGCAGCGGTCTAAGTACCAAGCAACTATGTTAACGCTTGGACTTGTTCTGTTGTTTCTGGCCATAACAGGTAGTAGTGCTTCTATCGTGCGGGCGGCACTAGTGAGTTTGCTGAGTCTGTGGGCTTGGTACTACGGCCGAGCATTTAAGCCGTGGTTACTCATCCTATTTTCTGCAGTGCTGACGGCCGGGACATTCCCACCCTACTTGTGGAGTGATTTGGGTTGGCATTTGTCGTTCTTGGCGTTCGTGGGTGTACTTATATTGGCACCGTTATTCCACGCACGGTTTCTGAAACGTAAGCCAAAGATCCTAGTGCAACTATTCGTTGAAACCATGTCCGCCCAAGTCCTAACACTGCCTATTATCTTGTTTATCTTTGGAAGACTGTCGGTCATTGCGTTGGTGGCTAACATGTTAGTCGTACCGCTCACACCGATTGCCATGGCCTTAACGTTCGTGGCTGGCTTGGCTGGTATGCTTGCTCCGACTCTGGCTGGGTGGGTGGCCTGGCCAGCAACACTGACTATGACCTACATGGTTGACGTAGTTAATATATTGGCGCAGTTGCCTAAGGCTTCCATGGTGGTAGGGATAGGGCTGTGGCAGTTGGTTTGCGCCTACGTTTTAGTCCTGCTGCTCATGGTAGTCTGGTGGCGGAAGGCACCTAAAAATGGTAAAATCGTATTAAACCAACCTGCCCCACTCACTGAACCGGTGGTAGCTGACTAACGCTTGCAGACAGAGGAGAATACATGAGCGGACACAGTAAATGGTCAACGATTAAACGACAAAAAGGTGCCAAAGATGCTGCACGCGGCGCGGTCTTTACCAAGCTCGGTAATAACATTGCCGTAGCGGCTCGAGCTGGCGGTGATCCGGATACGAACTTTGCACTGCGATTAGCGATAGACAAGGCTAAGGCTGCCAATATGCCACTGGCTAATATCCAGAGGGGTATTGATCGTGGTAGCGGCAAACTTGGTGGTGAGCAAATCCAGGAAGTACTCTACGAAGGGTATGGTCCTGGTGGTGTGGCAGTACTCGTAGAATGCGCAACCGACAACCTCAACCGAACCTATCCAGAAGTAAAATTAGCGTTCTCTAAGAACGGTGGTAACATTGCCGAAAAGGGTGCAGTAGCCTTTCAGTTCGATCACAAAGGCATGATCCGAGTGAAAGGAAAAGGAGACGACCTTATGCTCCAGGCTCTGGATGCTGGTGCAGAAGATGTCCAAGAAGAGGACGGGGAGTCGGTCATTTATACCGAGAAAAGTAGTCTGGCCAAAGTGCGGGATACTCTCAAAGAGGCAGGTGTAGAAATTCTTGAAGCGGAGCTAACGTATGTACCAAACAATACTGTAGAAGTTACTGATGCCGAAGTTGCCCGCAAAATTATGAAGGTTATGGACGCACTTGAAGGCCTAGATGATGTTACGAACACCCATGTGAATTTTGATATTGCAGATGGAGTAAGCGTTGAGTAACGACCATGTCGACATTGCGGGAGTGGTGCTCCGTGATGAGGATGGGAAGTATCTCCTTGTCCAAGAAAAGAAAAAAGAAGTATATGGTCAGTGGAACCTCCCGGCTGGTTGGGTAGATGCTGGCGAAACTTTTCAGCAAGCGGCAGTTCGTGAAGCAAAGGAAGAAACTGGGTTGGATGTAGAGCTGCACAGCCAAGAGGTACTTTGTAAAGTATATCTGCCTGAAGTAAATCGAACGTTGTATGCGTACAGTGCAAAGGTTGTAGGTGGAAGTCTTGCAGCCCAGGAAGATGAGATTCTTGGTCTTAAATGGTTTAGTGCAGAAGAGGTGAGTGCCCTTAACAAGGACGGTAAAATCCGGGCGCAATGGGTTGTAGATAGTATTAATCTTGCAGAAGATAATGCGAATACTCGGCATTGATCCTGGTACGGGGATACTAGGGTTCGGGGTTATCGACACGGATAGTTCTGGCGGGGTGCAATTAGTAGACGCTGGCGTGATCCGGACGCCTGTTAAAGAGCAAGATGCTATTCGTTTGCTGACTATCTATGACGAACTCAAAGAAATTATTGAACAACACAAGCCAGAAGTTATGTCTGTTGAAAAGCTGTTCTTTGCTCGTAACGTAACGACAGCTATGACCGTATCACAGGCGCGGGGTGTTGTGTTGCTGCTTGGGCAACAGTACAAAATGGGACTGTATGAATTTACGCCTATGCAAATTAAGCAGGCCCTGACGGGGTATGGCAAGGCAGACAAGAAGCAGATTCAGGAAATGGTGCGAGTTGTTTTAAAGCTCAAAGAAATCCCTCGGCCCGATGATGCAGCAGACGCGCTTGCTGCAGCTATTACTTGCTCCATGACATTCCGCGGGTAGTTTCTGTGTAATAATGGTGGGGTGAAACAATTCTTTATTGCCTACCGTCATACCGGTGAAGATCTCCTGGAACTAGAAAAACGTATTCGTACCATAGAAACAGCACTTGCTGCCAAAGATATTAAGGCCTATGCCACGCTGTTTGACGAAGACACCTTTGTGCAGAACAAAGCTACGGCCGGGCAGATCATGAAGCATGCCTTTGAAAAGATGGACTCCATGGATGGTCTGTTTGTACTGATTATGAATAGTGAAAAAAGTGAAGGGCAACTCATTGAAGTTGGTTACACCATTGCAAAGGACAAGCCGGTTATTGTAGCTCGGCAGAAGAACGCCAAAACCTATGTACACGAACTAACTGACTTATCTATTGAGTTTGACGATCTTGCTGACCTAGCTCGTAAAATACAGGACCTCGACCTATGATCGCTACGCTTACTGGAACGGTCACCGAACACCAGGGCAACCAAGTCATATTGGAGGTTGGTTTTGTGGGGTATGGCGTCATGGTGACGGCAACCGACCAAGGAACGTTACATAACGGGTCGGAAGTTAAGTTGTATATTCATGAACATATAAAAGAAGATGCCCATGACCTTATTGGCTTTAAGTCGCAGAGTACCAAGCAACTTTTTGAACAGTTGCTCAGCGTTAAGAATGTTGGGCCTAAGGGTGCGCTTGCGGTACTGGATATTGGTAACGAAGCGTTAGTACGTACAGCCATCGCAGGTGGGGACGCTAAGACCTTGCAGACTGCAAAGGGTGTTGGCAAACGAGCAGCTGAGCAGATTGTTGTGGAGCTGCGAGATAAGGTTGGGGCGCCGGTTGGCAGTGCTGCCGAACAGCTTATTAATAGATCTGGAGTTAACCAGGCAGATGAAGCCGTGCAGGCTCTTATGACATTGGGCTACAGTGATGCAGATGCGCAACAAGCGTTAGAAGGTGTTGATCCAAAATTGCCGGTAGAAGAGCGGGTCAAACAAGCTCTAACTGGCCGCGCATAGCAGTGAATCGAAGGCGAAGTTCGCTCAGGCACACAGAAAATTGTAGAATATAGATCATGGCAATTGAACGTATCGTGAGTACTGGGGTAGCTGAAGAAGATGTTGACGAGCAAGAGCTCGAGCAGACGCTTCGTCCTAAAGATTTTGCCAACTATATTGGCCAGGAACGGCTAAAGAAGAACATTAAGCTGGCTATAGACGCAGCCAAGAAGCGTGGTGAACCGCTGGATCATGTTCTGCTGTACGGTCCGCCAGGGCTTGGTAAAACTACTATGGCCAGCGTTATTGCTAACGAAATGGGTGCCCAGATCAGGATTACTAGTGGTCCGGCCATTGAACGGGCTGGGGACCTTGCAAGTTTACTTACAAACCTCAAAGACGGTGACATTCTGTTTATTGACGAGGTACACCGCTTGAATCGGGCGGTGGAAGAGGTGCTCTACAGCGCTATGGAAGACTTCAAGTTAGACATCATGCTCGGCAAGGGGCCAAGTGCTAAGAGTATGCGACTGGATCTGCCGCACTTTACACTCATTGGGGCTACCACTCGGACGGGTGCTCTGGCAGCACCACTACGTGACCGATTTGGCATGATTCACCGACTTGAGTTTTATACCCCCGAAGAAGTATCCCGAATTATCACTAGAGCTGCTGGAATATTAGGAATTAGTATTGATGACAAAGCATCCAGCCAGCTGGCACTGCGGGCACGACTAACACCGCGCATCGCCAACCGGTTGCTGCGTCGGGTTCGTGACTACGCTGATGTAAACGGTGACGGCATTATCGACACGGTCATTAGCAGGCATGCCTTAGAGCTGCTGGAAGTAGATGAGTTGGGCTTAGACCCTGGTGACCGGATGTTACTGTTGGCAATTATCGATAACTATAACGGTGGCCCGGTCGGGGTTGAAACCTTGGCAGCGCTAACGGCTGAAGAGCGTAGTACCATTGAAGATTTCTACGAACCCTACCTTATGCAGATTGGGCTACTGGAGCGAACACCACGGGGACGGAAGGTTACACCTAAGGCGTATAAGCATCTAGGTAAAAGTGGAGTGGCCAAAGAAGGTGACGATTTGCAGGGGTCACTGCTATAATAAGACGCAATGCAACCATTACAACAACCTAAGCAAGATTTCCGCCAAACTCTTAATAAGATTGACGACGACGAACAAGTACTCGCAATCATAAAGCGTCACCCGTTTGGGATTGTAAAATTATACGTACAAACCTTTATTGGGCTTGTTGCTGCTGGTGGTTTAATCTACTACCTTCTCCCTGAGTTTATTGACCCTGAACAGAATCAGTCGGCATACACACTGCTTGGTCTTGGTGCAGTACTTGTTATTGGCTTTATGCTTCTCATTGTTTTTGTGGCTACCGTTATCTACTACCAAAGCCAATTGGTTATTACCGACAAAACTATTACCCAAACCTTGCAAACAGGCCTGTTTAGTAAGAAGACTTCACAGTTAGCTATCTCGAGCGTGGAAGATGTCACTGCTAATTCAGATGGGTTCTTCCCGAGTACACTTAACTACGGCAAGCTTCTTATAGAAACAGCCGGTGAGCAAGAGAACTTCCATTTTGATTACTGCCCGCAAGCTGCGCACTATGCAAAGCTAGTACTGGAAGCACGACAACGCTTTATGGGCAGTCGTGAGATAGAGCTCCGTGAAGAACAGCGTGGCTTTGCCTATGCACAGCAGGCTGGTGTCGGTGGGCAGCCTCAGCCAATGCAGCAGCCACAACCGCAGCCTCAGCAGCCACCTACTTATACGAATGATCCCGGTGTGCCTGCGCCACAACCACCGATTGATCCGACTGGTCAGAACCAAGTCTAGTTAGCTATTAGTTTACGTTGTTCTTAGTGAAGGGATCTGCGCCTTCTAATGTTGCCGTAAGGGTGTACTTAGTACAATCCTTGGCGCTGTTGTCACAGGTGTTGTTGTCGTCGGCTTTAACGTCATAGCTGTAGACGTCGGGAGCTGGGCTCGCTACGAGCTTTGAATCCTTGGCAGCGGGGTCCTGGAAGTCGTCATTCTCAAGGGCCTTAACGTTTTTAGTGCGCCAGGCGGTGTTATTGATTTCGGCAAGAGTTGGGTATTTGCCATTCTGAGCGTAGTAGCCCTCGATGGCAACCTGCAAGGCCTTGACGTCTTTCTGGCGACTCTGGTTACGGTCTTTCTGTTTGAACTCAGCAAAGGAGGTTACGATGAGTCCGGCTAGGATGCTGATGATGATAATGAAGATCAGGAGCTCGACAATAGTAAAGCCCTGTTGATTAGTGTGACGTATATTCATATTACAGATTATCAGCCGTAAGCAGAATGCCGTCAATAGCAGACATTATTAGCGCCAGCAATTAACACGCGGACTGAATTGGTATACTATCTATAGGCCCACGGAGAGTGGAGGCAAGAAAACATAGTTTTATAAGTAGACCGTATAGGTCAGGAGGGTAACAACATGGCAGATAAGAAGCCAAAAAAAGTCGACGCAACTAAAGATATTACCAAAGAGTCTAGTTCGGCCGATGGTAAGAGCAAGGCTCTTGGCCTGGCGCTCGACACTATTGAAAAACAGTTCGGTAAAGGTTCGATCATGAAGATGGGTGACTCGTATGCTGAAAAAGTGGAATGTATTCCTACCGGTAGCTTGTCGCTTGATCTTGCACTAGGTGGCGGTATTCCTAAGGGTCGTATTATTGAAATTTATGGTCCAGAATCTTCTGGTAAGACCACACTAACGCTGCATGCTATTGCGCAGATTCAGCGCCAAGGTGGCACGGCAGCATTTATCGATGCTGAGCACGCTCTTGATCCAGCTTATGCCAAGCGAATTGGGGTAGATGTCGAGAATCTGCTGCTTTCTCAACCAGATAACGGTGAACAAGCACTTGAGATCGTAGAAACTTTGGTACGCAGTAACGCCGTTGACCTTATCGTGGTTGACTCAGTAGCAGCATTGGTACCACGAGCAGAAATCGAAGGTGACATGGGCGATAGTCACATGGGTCTTCAGGCACGACTCATGAGCCAAGCGCTCCGTAAGCTTACGGGTGTTATTAGCCGAAGTAAAGGCACCGTTATATTTATTAACCAGATCCATATGAAGATTGGTGTTATGTTCGGTAACCCTGAAACTACTACCGGTGGTAACGCACTCAAGTTCTATGCCAGTGTGCGTATGGATATTCGTCGTATTGCGCAGATTAAGCAGGGTGAGAATATTGTTGGTAACCGTACACGGGTGAAGGTGGTGAAGAATAAGATTGCGCCGCCGTTCCGACAAGCCGAGTTCGACATTATGTATAACAAGGGCATCTCCCGAAGTGGCGATGTACTTGACCTTGCCGTTGAACATGACATTGTCGAGAAGGCTGGGGCATGGTTTGCCTACAACGATGGCAAGATTGGTCAGGGGCGTGAAGCGACCAAGACCTACTTGGAAGAAAATCCAAAGGTTCTAGACGAGATCGCTAAGAAAGTTAGTGACGCAGCAGCCAAAGAGGCGTAGACTACCCCTAATATGGGAAGAGTTCAGAACTGGGTAGATCGCGCGTTATACCGCGATCTACCTGACATTAACGACACCGAGACAACCGAGCCACAGCTGCGCGGCGTCATGAAGCGCATGGGTCATCGACTCATTGGTGAGTCGGCGGTCTCTGCAGCGGTATTCTTCTCTGGTTACGGACTGACGATTTGGGAACTTTGGCAGCGTGGTGGCGAAGCTAGTCAGGGGAAGATTGCCGCAGAACTGGGTATTGCTCTTGTTGGCGCGACCGCTGAGGTTGTGGCAGTTACGCAGACCTGGGGTAGGCACCACCAATATGAGAATGAAATCATAGGACGACATGTACATGAAGCCCGTACACCAACACCTGATAGCCCCAATGTCCTCATATATGAATTTACATCTGCAGCAAAACTAGCTGCATCATGGGTGGATGAGGCGGCATCCCTTGGGATTCGTTTTAGTTAACTTGCATAGGCTAGAGAAACAGGTAGGCTAATAATATGAAACGAGCAGTTATACTCCACGGTACCGATGCGGATCCACGTATTAAATGGCAGCCATGGTTAAAGAAGTATCTGGAAGATCAAGGCTATGAAGTATTCTTCCCAATATTGCCCGACAATGGCAAGCCAAACCGGCAAACGTATGAAAAATTTCTTCGTGAATCTGGTTGGGATTTCTC
>ERZ650304.389-NODE-389-length-24146-cov-21.402142_pt1 | contig 24146 bp, 42 predicted proteins | sample MGYA00376240_ERZ650304 | MGnify/ENA primary metagenome ERZ650304 (study PRJEB26733, sample SAMN07839271) | wastewater metagenome | biome: small river; feature: stream; material: water | place: USA: North Carolina | collected 2016-03-01 ... | reverse complement strand
GCGTCGGGCCACCGGTTGTGGAGCAACCACTCGGCGGCGAACCCGTCGTGGCATCCTCCGTGGGTGACGATCATCTCGACGGTGCGCGGGATCGCGGGGTAGGTCATCAGGCTCCCTTGGTCGTGGCCGTCGTGTGCAACGGCATGACGACAGCCTGGTACGCCGGATCACCGAACCCCGACACCAGTACCGGCTCGCCCTCGCGAGTCCAGAACAGTTCGAGGCGCTCCGCTCCGGCGGCCTTGACGGCGGCGGTGAGGTAGCGGATGTCGGCGGCGAAGCGGAACCCCGAGCCCTTCACCTGGATGGCGTGGACGTTGACCGACGACTGGCCGAGGTCGGCGCCGGTCGCCTCGACGACGACGAGCTTCTCTTCCGGCACGGCGGACACGACGACCCGGGACATCCCGAGCTTGTGCTTCGCGACGACGGCGACGCGCCCGAGTGCTTCGAGGAGCTTCGCCGAGTCGATGATGATGTGCGTCGACGCGTCGCGGGGCTTGGGGATGAGCGTCTGGTAGTCGGGGAAGTCGCCCTGGACGAGGCGGGCGGTGAGCGTCGCGTTCTCCGAGCGGATCATCATGTGGCCACGGTCGAGCGCGAGCACCGCGTCGTCGGAGCCGAACACCGAGGTCGCGAGGCGGATCGCTTCGCCGGGGATGAGCGCCTGGTTGGCCCACCCGGCGGCGTCGACCATCTCGGAGCGGGTGACGTGGAGGCGGTACGAGTCGGTCGCTGCGATGGCGAGGCGGCCCGACGCGGGCCGGACGGACACGGCGCACAAGGTCGGCCGGTTCATGTCGCCCGAGAGCGCCGGGAGCACCTGCGACATCGACCGGTCGAACGCGGCCATGTCGACCTCGCCGATGACGGGCGGCTCGTCGGGCGGCAGGGGGATCTCGTCGTCGTCGGCGTTGACCTGCCAGAGCGAGTGATGGGTCGCGTCGTCGACCTCGTCGTCGGGGTCGCCGTGGCCGTGTAGCTCGACGATCCGGCCGACGGCGGCGACGGTGACCGGCCCGGCGGGCATCGTCTTCGCGAGGTCGTGGAAGAGCGCCGGGGGCACGGTGATGGTGCCGTGCTCGTGGACGACGGCGGAGGTGCGCTGTTCGAGGCGCACGACCTTGTCGTCGGCGAGCACGGAGATCTGGCCGGGCGCCGCCGTGATCCGCATGGCCCGGACGGCGATGCGGGACGGCTCGGCGATCAGCCGGTTGAGGTCGGCGGCGTCGACCTCGAACTTCATGCGTCGGCGCCGATCTCGATGTCGAGGTCGTCCTCGTCGGGGGCGAGGATGCAGCACCACAGGTGCGGCTTGCTCTCCGACGTGGGGTCGTCGGGGTCGACGTGGTCGACGCGGATCGAGAGCTTCACCCCGTAGGCGTCGGCGAACTCCCGGCACTTCTTCGAGACGATCGACCGGGAGACCGGCTGGTCGAGACGAATCCATTCGCCGGGGGCCGGGGGCGGGTTCATGGCGAGCACCTGGCGGGCGAACCGGATGGGGAGCGGGTCGGGCCGCGACGGCTGCGGGGGGAGCGGCTTGGGCGGGGGCTCGCGGCGGCGCATCGGCAGAGCGTCGTCACCGAGCGCCATGATGGCGTCGAACGTCGCGACCTCTCGATCGAGGATGGCGGAACCGGTCCCGGCGGCGAGGTCTTCGGCGATCTCGGCGGCGTCCTCGGCCGGAGGGAGGGGCTGGCCGTCGGCGTCGATGAGGAGATCCGCCTGCTGGCCGGGCGAAGGGCGCCACCCGCGCCGGAGCGCCTCGGTGATCATCGACCGGATGTACTCGTCGACGTTCCACCCCTCGGCCCCGGCCTCGGCCACCATGACGTGGCGCGGCGGGACACCGAGCGGCGGCCGGTCGACCGAGTCGGGCTCGTACAGGGGCACGTCGGGGAGGTCGTCGGGGCGGATGCCCGCTCGGGCCATCTCCTCGGCGCTCATGTCGTGGTCGGCCATCTTTGTGGTGTCGTCCACTAGAAAGGCTCCTCGTCGTAGTCGTAGGTCGGCGCGGGTGCGCTCGGCGTCGCCGGTGCGCTGCCGTGGGACGGTGCGCCGTCGTAACCCTGCCCACCGGTGCGCTCGTTGCGGGAGACCGTCGCCGTCGCCCAGCGCAAGGACGGACCGACCTCGTCGGCGATGACCTCGACCTTGGAGCGCTTGTCGCCGTCCTGAGTCTCCCACGAGCGCTGATCGAGACGACCCGTCACGATGAGGCGGGTGCCCTTCGTGACCGACTCGGCCACGTTCTCGGCCAACTGAGCCCAGCACACGATGTCGAAGAACGAGGTCGACTCCTCCCACGCCTGGGTGTTCCGGTTCTGCCAGCGACGGTTGACCGCCAGGCCAAACGTGGCGACGGCCTGGCCGCTCGGGGTGAACCGCAGTTCAGGGTCTCGTGTGACGTTGCCGATCAGGTCGACGTTGTTCCCGTTGCTCATGTGTTCGATCCTCCGTAACTGGGTGGCGGTGACGGTAGCACCGGCCACTGACAGTCAGGTTGACCCGTATGCGCCGACGGATCATCTGTCGACGGGAGGCTTGGGAATGAGGAGCCGTCGGGCGATGATCCGCTTCAACATGATGGAGTCGGGGGCCTCGGCATCTATGTTCGGACCGGCGTAGGCGAGCACCGCGTCACGGGCGTCTTCCATCGCAGCACGGATGAGCGAGCCCAGTTCCACTGGCGTTTCGAGCGTCGACACCCACCAGTCGAGCACCTCCCACGCGTCCTCGTCGGCCCGGATCGAGCGCACCTTCGAGGGCACCACCGCCTTCGCCGTCATGGCCGCCAGCCTACGGGCAGGAGCCGGTGAGACGGCCACCCCGCATGATTGTTGCGACAACCCATCTACGGGCGCGGGCACCCGGAGTGCCGACCCGGAACGGAGAACGACTGTGGAAGCTCGGAGCTTCAAGTTCGTCTCGACGGTCGCGCATCATGGCTGACCGTCAGTACCGCCGCTCAGGTGAACCGAGGGAGCCCGACCCGACGCCTTCCCCGGCACCGGTCGACGAGGCGCCGATCACGGCGGCCCTGACCCAGGAGTCGGCCACCGGCACCCGGGACCAGTTGCGCCGCCGGATTCAGCCCACCCCGTGGATGGAGAGAGTCAAGGACTACGACCTCAACGGTCCCGGCGTCGCGGGCTACTACCTCGACACCGTCCAACTCATGGCATCTATGTGCCCGCTCTACGTGAGCGTGCGGAACGCGTCGGGCGACTACGAGCGCTCGGACGATCCGATCTTGCAGGTCGCGCTCGACGCGTACCGCGGGACGCTCATGTCGCAGGCCGAACTGATCGGCGCCGCCGTCCGCGGCCGCGAGTCCCTCGGTCGGGTGTGGCATCTCCGCGACGTGGAGACCGGCTACAACGTCGTGCCCCAGGCGCGGAACCTCGACAAGGACCGCATCGGGTGGACCGACATGTACGGCCGCCCCCGGATCTCGCCGATCGCTGACTCGTGGCGCTCGTGGATTCCCGACCCCTACGAGCCGTGGAACCCGACCTCGCCGATGCGCCGGGCGCTGCCCGACCTCAAGCGCATCCGGTCGTCGGTGCGGAACCAGACCCGTGCCGCCGACTCGCGTCTCACGACGAACGGCATCATCTCGTTCCCTCACGACCCCAACTCGCTCGCTTCACGTCCCTACGAGAGCCTCGACCCCTCCGGTGCGTCCGGCGGCAAGCAGGGCGTCCCGAAGATCATCGACGACTACATCGAGTTGGCGAAGCTCGCGCACACCGACGACGAGTCCCCGGCGTCGATGGTGCCGTTCCCGGTGCCCGGCATGCCGCCGCAGTGGACGCCGATCGGCCGGGACATGGACCCGACCTCGCTCGAAGCGGAGCGCATCGGCATCGAGGGCTTCGCCCGGGCGGTGAACTTCCCCCAGCAACTCCTCGTGCAGGGTCCCGGCGCGGCGAACCACTGGAACGAGTTCCTCACCCAGGAGACCGCCGTCAAGGTGTTCCTCGCGCCGAAGTTGCAGCCGATCTGCAACGACATCCTGACGTTCCACTTGCAGGGGATGATCGAGCGGTTCCGCCACGGGCTCACCGAGTGGCGCCGCTCCGTCGACCCCCGGCACATCATCGTCGAGTACGACCTGTCGTTCCTCCTCCGGCGCCCCTCGAAGACGACCGAGATGATGGAGGCGTACCGTCTCGGCATCGCGACCCGCCAGCAAGTCGCCGACGAGCTTGGCATCGAGGGTGACATCCTGCCGCTCCCCAACGGGCTCTCCGAGTTCGAGATGTGGGAGTTGGCCACGATGGGCAAGGGCGCCCCGTACGCCGAGGTCGACCGGGAGAACAACCTCATCGTGCCCGACCCGATGGGCGGCATGGGGCTTCCGCCCGCCGACCCGAACGCGGTCACCGACGTGCCGCTCAACGCCCCGACGGACGCCGGAGGCGCCGTGTCGGAGGCTCTCGGGACCGGCCCGGCCGCCCCGGCGGCCCTCCCCCCCGGCGGCGGCGACGGTGCCGTAGCGGAGCCCACGATGCCCGTCACGGCGTCGCTCACCCCGCCCGTCACGGCGTCGGTGGCCATGTCGATGGCCACCGACCTGGCCAAGGGCATGCGTGCCCGGGCTCGGGCGACGCGCCCGGCGGCGAAGCCGTCGACCAACGGCGATGGTGACGAGGAGCCTGCCGCGGCCGTCACCGCGGCCATGTCGGAAGAGGATCGGATCGCGGTCGAGACGACCCGCCAGTTGTGGGCCGACGCGATGGCCGCCGACGTGGCGGTCTCGGCCGAACTGGTCGGGCTCCTCAACGCGGTGACGACCGAGGTGCAGCGCGAGGTCGCGCGGCAGGTCATCATGGCGCACCCGCCCCGGTCCGAGGAGCGCCAGGCGCTCTCGAAGCTCGCCGTCGGCGACGTGTGGGCGAACGCCGAACCGTCGGTGAAGGCGACGTTCCCGCTCGAACAGGTCGTCGACGAGGTCGTCGAGCGGTACCGGCCGCAGGTGCAGGCGGCGTACGAGGAGGCCGCGCAGGGGTTCTTGGAGCGGTGGGGCGGGGTGATCGCCGCGGTGGTCGTGACGGGCGCGCTGGCGGCCGCCACGGACACGCTCGTGAAGGGCTTCACGAGTTGGGCGTTGCACCGGTACCGGCCGGTCGCCAAGGGCACCTCGGTGTGGCTCTCGCTCGCCGAGGCAGAGGACCGCAAGGGCCTCGGCCTGACGACCCAGGGCGGCACCCAGGCGATCCCGCCGACGATGATCGTGCGGGACTCCATGATCGTCGCAGGCGGCGCTCAACGGGACCGTGACGGCCGTCCGCTACGTGACCGCGGGGGTAACCCCACTCCGGTCGTCAACGACATGGGCGGCCGCTGGGCGGGCGGTAGCGGGTGGCTCACCGGGCACAGTGTCGTCGCGGCGTCGCCGCGTCGGCCGGTGCGGTGGCGGTGGCACCACGCGTTCATCCGGCGGCCGAAGGAGCCGTACATCCCGCACAAGGATCTCGACGGGAAGCTGTTCGACTCGCAGGCCGACGTGCCCGGCGGGTTCTTCCCGAACGACCACCCATTCTGTGGCTGCGGCTTGCTCCCCGAGGTGTGATCCGCGCTATCCAGCAAGATGGTCGCTAGCATTCGCCGATGGCCAAGCTGGACATGAGCCTCCGGGCACCCAAGGGCACTCCCGCTCCGGCGCGGATCGCCATGAAGCTGCGCTCGCTCGGCTCTGGCATCGAGATGATCTGGTCGTGTTGGGAGTTCCAGGGCACCCTCGTGAAGGGCAGGGGCGCGCCGAAGGGCTACGGCCGCATGTACCCCGGCGTGCCCGAGGTGCCCGGCGAGACGCTCGTGCACCGCATCGTGTACATCCTCGTGCGCGGCCCCATCCCCGACGGCGCCACCATCGACCATCTGTGCCGCAACACGGTGTGCTGTAACCCCTACCACCTCGAACCGACGACCCAGCGGGTCAACACGCTGCGCGGCGAGTCTCCGTGGGCAGCCAACGCCCGGAAGACGGAGTGCTCGAAGGGCCACCCGCTGGACGGCGACAACCTCCGCATGGAGGGCTCCCGACGCCGGTGCAAGCAGTGCGCTCGGGACGCCGACGAGCGGTACAAGGCGCGCAAGCGCGGGCTCCTGCCCGAGGTCTAGTCGGCGTCGCCGCCGATGACGGCGTTCGGCAACGGGAGGAACGTGCCGTCCTCGTCGAACAGGGCGGAGAGGCGGCGCCGGGCGGCGACGTAGTGCAGCACGGCGCCGCTCGCCGCCCACTCCTCCAACTCCTGCACGAGCGCGACGAACTGGCCCTCATCGAGCGACAGGTACGAGATGGTCGCCTCGATCCACCCCTCGGCGGGGGCGTCGCGCCGGTTGGGGCCGGTGCCGAGCCACCCCTCCGCCACGGTGTGCTCAACATAGATGGATCGGTCGCACACGAGGATCGTGCCGAGCACCACCCCGCGGTAGTCGACGATGAGGTCGGTGTCGTCGGGGTGGGCGACTCGACGGTCTCGCGGGCGGCGGCCGATCATGGCGGCCAGCCTACGACCGGCCCGGTTCAACCCCCCGGGGACGCCCACGAGATCGCGAGCGCGAGCCCGATCGGCACGGCGATCGAGGCGACGGCGTGCCAGAACATCTGGTCCTGCTTCCAGCGCTCGTCGTTCGAGTAGCCCCGGAAGATGAACCAGCCGCGGGCGAAGATCACGACCCCGACGGCGGTGAGCGTGAGCGACATGACGATCGCCATGCCGTGGCGAGCGACCCAGGAGATCATGCGCCGTGCCCGAAGTACCGGAGGTTCACGGCGTGGGGGATGACGGGGTGGTCGGTGACGAGCTTGTCGAGGATCGTCATGGCGATGAGGTCCCGGTGCTCACCGAGGTGGGCGCCGCCGCCGGGGCCGTGCGGCGGGTCGGCGCACTTGTACTCCCAGTTGCCGAGGTAGTCGTCCTCGGGGTCGCCGGTCCGGGCCAGCTTCGAGAAGACGCCGACGAGGTGCAGCGGCGTCATGACTGTGACGTGCAACGCCCGTTCGTCCGCCGACCAGTCGACGATCGAGTAGCCGTCGGTGATGATCTCGTTCACGTACGGTCACCCTCCCACCGGGGGTCGGTGAACACGGCGGTGAGGGCCGCGCGCCCGGCGGGCGTCGCCCCCATCTTCGAGGTGTCGAACCCGAACGACTGGGCGGTCTCGAACTCCTCCTGGGTGAGCGGCACGAGCGCCGAGATGTGCCGGGCCGTGACGCGCTCCTCGCGGGTGCCGACGTAGACCGTGGCGACGCGCCACCCGGCGTTGTACCTGTCGGAGTCGAACATGAACCACAGACCGCTGTCGGCGCGGGCCGAGTTGGCGACCTGGCCGAACTCGACGATGCGGGCCTCGAAGTCGGGGCGAGCGAAGTAGGTGCCCCAGACGATGGTCTCCTGCAACGGGGTCGGCGTCGGGATCACGAAGCAGTCCTTGCACCCCCACGAGCCATCGGGCCGACGCCACGCCACCGAGCCCACCGGCATCGGGCGGCCGCACGCGCAATCGTTGGCGATCCAGTTCTCGGGGACGACCATGCTGGCGGGCTCGCCGTCGAGGATCTCGGCGCACACGGCGACCATGAGCGCCTTGTTGGCCTCGGGCACGTCGTCCCACGGCACGGCGCTGGCCTCGCGGGTCTCGTACCCGAAGCCGGGCGCGAGGCGCTCGTAGGTCTCGTGGAACCGTTGAGCGAGGGCCTCGGGGGTCGTCTCGGTGATCATCGCTTCTCCTGGGCTTCGATGGGGCGGTCCTCGTGGGCGCCGAACGCTTCGTCGACGAGGGCGGCCATGGCCGGTCCGCACTTCGGGCAGGCGGTGTGGGCCATGCCGGTGTCGGGCCAGCCGGTGGTGCAGACGATCCGGTCGCGGGTGCCGTCGTTGCCGGGCAGGCAGTCGCACGCGATGGCTACGTCGCAGACCTCATCGAAGACGGTGGCTCGTGTGGTCATGTCCACATCATGACACACGCTCGCGCTCGGCCGGGAACTCATCCCACGTCCGAAGCTGCCCGCTGATCATGCGGATCTTGCGCCCGGCGTCCTTCTTCGAGAGCTTGACCTGCACGCCACCGTCGGGCCAGATCGTCGTGTCCTTGTAGGTGTAGACCTCGTCGCCGGGCTCCTGGTGGAGGTCGTACCCCATCTGCACGAGGTGCGGCTCGTAGACCGGCGCCCACGCGCCCCACTGCTTGAAGTGGATGGCCGGGCCGGTGAACTCGGTGCACCCGGCGCGGTCCGGGGGGCACCACTCGCCGGGCTCCCACCCGTGGAGCGTCGTGCCACGGTGAGCGCAGAGCGCGACGCGACGGTCGAGGATGCGGTGGATGAGGTCGCGCGCCCACAGGGGGTTCATCGGCCGGGCACCGGGGCCGGACTCGCCACCGATGATGACCCAGTCGATGCCGTCGAGGTTGAGCGACGGGAGCGGACCGAGGAGCGGTTCGGCCGAGATGAACCGGACGGCGGCGACGGCGCGGCGGAGGTGGTTGGCGCGGAACGCCCACTTGTCGGACTCGATCGACGTGCCGAGCCACACGTTCGGGAGCGGCGTCGTCGGGATGTGCGCCTGGTTCTCGTCGCCGGTGCCCTCGAACAGGTACGGGATGTACCCGCGGACCGACGGGTCAGCCCGGCGCTCCTCGGTCGTCTGGGTGCGCCACGCGAGGCGGGCGGTGAAGTCGGCCATGCGCTGCGGACGCTTCGTGAGGATCTGGAACGTGTGCTGCGGGCAGTCGCGCATCACCTTGAAGATGCGGAGGATCGTCTCGTCGGACACCTCGGTGGCGAACATGTCCGAGAGACTGTTGACGAAGATCTTGCGCGGCCGCTTCCACCGGAGCGGCTGGTCCATGAGGTGCTCGACGACACGGATCTCGCCGGTCCAGTCCACCGGCGCGCCCTCGGGCTTCACGGTGAGCCCGACGTGCTGGGGCGACATCTGCCGGTGGACCACGCCGATGGCGTAGCAATGGTCGCAACCCTCCGAGCACCGGGTGCACCCGATCAACGGGTTCCACGTCGCGTCGGACCACTCGATGGCGGTGTTGTCACCCACGGTCGTCCTCCTCGTAATCGACGGGGACCAGTTCGGGGACGGGCTCGAACTCGAACTCGGGGACGGCCGCGACGACCATGTAGAGCACGCCGTACTCCCACCGGCGCTCGACGAGCTTGGCGGGGAACGACGGTTCTCCGGGCCACTCGACGTGGAGCACGTCGCCGACGGCGAGCACCTCGGTCGGCACGTCGTGGTCGCGGCGTTGGACACCGGCGCGGTTGCGGTAGCCCGGCGAGACGGCGATGGCCTCGCGAAGGAACCACTTCACGTTGTGATCGTGGATGACCTCGGTGTAGCTCATCGGATGCGGTGGTCGGCCGGGACGAGGTTGATCACGACGGTCTTGCCGTTCGCGGCCATCATCTCGTCGAACGTCGGGGTCGGCTGCTCGACCTCGTAGGGGCGGCCGCGGCACCACTTCTCCATGGCGTCGACGGCGAGGTTGTAGTTGTCCTCGGTGATGTCGGGGGGCTGGCGGTCCTGCGGCGGGATCATCGTGATGTTCGTGGACTCGTCGGCTTCGATCTGCACGAACATGGCGCGCACCGTCGTCCCCTCCCACGGGAACTCCTCGAACGCTTCGATCACGAATCTCGGGTAGCGGGGACGGTCGTCATCGGTCATGGGGTTCCTCGGGGTACGGGACGAAGGGCGTGTCGCCCTTGACGTAGAGCGGGTGCTTGGGGGCGCCGGACTTCGTGGTGCCGAGGCACACGACCTTGTCGGAGTCGGCGTAGAACGGGGTGCGCTCGATGCTCGGGTGAGCGTCGGGCCAGGCTCCCCACGCCGCGACGATGCGGTCGGCGGCGCTGGTCGCCTGGGTCCAGTGCACCCTGTTGTGGGGGCCGGTGCGGGTCTGGTAGTCGAGCCCGAGGAGCGCCTCGGGCTTCGTGGCCCGATAGGCGCACATGTTGATCACGTCGATCGCGCCGTAGCCGTCGCGGCGGGCGAACCCGATGCACCGACGGATCGTCGGGTCGTCTTCGAGTGCGTCGGCGGTTGACGGGTTGAGCATGACCCAGCACAGGGTGGGACCGTCGGCCCAGCGGCGCCCGAGTCGGTACCGCCAGGTCCCGCAGTCGGAGATGACGGCGGTGCGTTCCATCGTCTCGACGGCGCTCACAGGGTCTCTCCCTTGGCGAGGCGGCGGTCGATCTCGGCGGCGATGAGCGCCCCGGCCTTCACGAGCATGCGGAGCGGGGTCGACGGCTTCCACCAGCGCACGTCCCACGGCCAGATGTTCGGCTTGTTGGTGAACACCCCGTCGGGGCACGCGACCACCATGGTGCGGTTGTTGTACGGGCCGGTGTAGGTGCCCGGGGCGCGGGCCTCGCGCAGGTACGTCTCGGCGGCGGCCGCCAACTGGCCGTCGTCGTGCTCACCGGCGTCGTGCTCGGCAGTCCACCCTTCGACCTCGATCTGCCGGTGCCGTTCGGCGGCGATCAACTCGGCGCCGGTGAGGTCAGCCATCGGTCGCCACCGGGAGCGGTTCGAGCACGGGGAGCCCGTCGTCGCCCAACTCGACGTAGTAGCGGCCGCGGGTCACGTCGTTGGTGTCGTGGTCGTCCTGCACGGCGTTCCACGTCGGGCAGTCGTGGAGGCTCTTGCCGTCGAGGCGGCAGGTGACCGGGTGCTCGATCGACACGCCGGAGTCGCGGTACTCGGCGACGTGGCGGTGGTCGAGCTTGAGCACCTTGTCGGCGGCGAAGCGGTTGGTGCAGTCGGGGCCGTCGCACTGCAACGTCCCCTCCTGCACCCAGAGCGGGGTGCGCCCGCATGCCGGGCACTTCCCCTTCACGGCGGTCACGGCCATCAGTTCTCCTCGGTGGTGGTGGTCATGGGCTCGGCGGTCCAGCCCGGGACGTGAGGGAACCCGGCGGCGCCGACGAGCACGGCTTCGCCGTAGGGGCGCCACCGTTCGAGGCGGCCGTGCTGGGCGTTCTGGATCTCGTCGAGCGGGTGCTCGCTGCCGTCGGCGACGCGTCGGTAGTTGTAGCTCCACGCCCGGCCGATCGGCGCCGGACGATCGACGGTGTCTTCCCACGGCACCCGGATGCCTTCGGCGCGCTCGGCGCGGTGGCGTGCTTCCTCGTCGGTCTCCTCGTTCGCTTCACCGCAGAACGGGCAGAGGGGGCGGCCGCAGTTGCCGTCGCCGTTGGTGTCGTTCGGGCACCCGTCGACCATGCGCCGCATCGCGTCGATGCGCTTCTGGGCGCCGTCGAGCTTGGCGTAGGTCGCGGCGTCCAGCACGACGACCTCACCGGCGGCCCACTGCGAGCCGAGGTCGGGGGCGCCGACGCGGATGAACGGCTGGACGCCTTCCTCTTCGGGTGCGAAGTCGGCGCCGTCGAGGGTGCCGCGGAAGAAGTACGGCTTGGCGGTCACGACTGCCCTCCTCCGCCCATCTGGCCCCAGATCTCGACGCACGTCTTGCACGGCGTCATGTCGTCGGGGGCGTGGCCCTTCGGCACCCACTTGTACCCGCAGAGCGCCTCGACCTCGACCCCGGCCTCCGCCGCGGCGGTGATGAGCGCACCGGCGCCGAGTTGCCCGCGGCGCTTCACGATGTGCGCGACCTCTTCGGGCGGCGGCTCACCGAGGAGCGAGTCGAGGTCGATCCCGAGATCGCCGTCGACGAACGGCTTCGTGAGCGTGTCGGTCATCAGTCCTCGATTCCGGCCATGGCGGCGATGCTGGCCCAGTCGTGCTTGTCGTTGGAGAGCCCGAGCCCGCCGGGGCTCGGGAAGACGAAGGTGCCGTTGCGCCAGCGGGGCGGCAGGTCGGCCCACTCGATGCCGTTCTCCCGCAGCTTGACTTCCATGCCGACTCGACTGAGACCGTGGAGGTCGCGCTGGGTGAAGTGGTGGCGGGCGAGCATCTGCACGCTGTTCCGCTCCCAGTCGCGCTGGCGCCACACGAACGCGTTGGGGGCGTCCTCGCGGGGCATCGTGAACACCCGGGCATCGAACATGGCCGGGAGGCGGCGCGAGCGGTGCGCCCGGTTGAAGTGGGCGGTGAACCCCGCCGCGGCGATCGACACGATCTTGGAGACCTCTCCACCGAACCAGAGTTGCGACTCGTGCGCGGAGGTGTCGGTGAACAGGAACGTGGCCTCGTCGGACTGGGTGTAGGCGAGTCGGAACCCGCCGATGTCGCGAGCGAGGGCCTGGGTGGCGGCGACCATGGAGTCGTGGATGTCGCCGTCGAACGGGCGGTCGCAGCCGCGGGTCCAGGTGCGGAAGGCTCGGCCGTCGACGCGGACGAGCACCCACGAGTTCGGGGGGAGCACCCCGGCCCACGAGCGCTCGTAGCGCTTCATCCGGTCGCCCAGGTCGTCCTTGCCGCTCATCGGTCGGCCTTCCCGAGGAGGCGGTACTCGACGACGGTCTCGGGGCCGCGGACGACGAGGCGCTTCTCGACGCTCCCGGCGGTGACCAACTCGCGGAGGCGGCGGTCTCCGGCGGCGCCGCCGATGCCGGGGTGGCAGAGGAGCCAGCCCTCGACCCAGCCCTTGGGGCACTTCACGGAGATCTCGCCGTCGCCGACGGAGAGGCGGATGACCTTCGTGTGCTTGGCCCACGCGAGGGTGAGGCAGATCAGTTGGACCCGGGACGGTCCGCCGACGTTGGCGAACTTGCCGTCGACGAGTTCGACCTTGGGGGCCGACGTGTACTCGCGGATCGGGGGTTGCACGCTCTCGTGTTTGCCCTTGTCCTTCTTCTTGCCCACCGGGTCTCCCTTCCGTGGTAGCGGTGTCGACAGGCTAGCACACGCTCGCGTGTTCGTCGGGGACCCAGAGCGTCGGCTCGGTGTCGGGTTCCCACAGGCGCTCGTCGCGGAACACGATGAACGTCGAGAAGTTGATGCGCGGGTGGTCCTGAGACTTGTCGAGTCGGAACTCGGTGCAGTCGCACGACGGGCACCCGGGCTCAGGGTGCGCGATGTGGGCCTTGCGGGTGTGCGTGCACAGGCACCGCGGCGGCTGGTCGCGGTACGACAGGAAGTGGAACTCGGCGATCACGCGGAGCCCGAGCGACTCGCCGTGGTTGGCGAGTTGGCGGGTCGTCCACTGCATCTTGCCGCCGTTCACCATCGGCTGGCCCTTGACGAAGATGAACCCGCCCTTCATCTCGGTGCGCCGGGTGCCGGGGATCTTGCGCCGGGCGGGCTTGATGACCTCGGCCCCGGCGGTGAGCATGTCGAACTGCAACCCGACGCGGTCGTCGCGCGACGCGTACTCCTCGACCCCGTACGACTCGTCGGACGCCGAGACGCCTTCGCCGGTCGAGGTGCCGTTGAGCTTGTACGGCGGGTCGATGAACACGGCGTGGAACGTCTTCGGGGCGAACCCGTGGATGCCGGGCCGGAAGTCGACCGGCCGACCGATCTGCGACTTGGCGGGGTTGATGTCGCACCCGATGAGGCGGCGCGGTCTCCACCGGGTCCAGAACTTGCCCTCGCCGTAGGTGGCGTCGAGCACGAGCCACGACGCGTCGAGGTACCCGAGGTTCGCCGGGTGCGTCGCGATCTTCTCGATGACCTCGGCGTTGTCGCGCGCCTCGATGATCGAGAAGATCGGGTCGGGCTTCTCGTAGGGGAGGTCGACGGTCACTTCCGGGTCAGCGCCTTGTGCGCGGCCTTGAGCTTGGCGGAGTCGCCCGCCTTGAACGCGTCGTCGACGGCGGTGCGGACCTGCATGACGAGCGTGACGAGCGCGTCGGCTTCGGCGTCGGCGGCGGTCGCCTCGTCGAGCCACCGGCGCGTGGCGGCGTTGGCCGGGAGGATCGACCCGCACGTCACCTCGGACAGCATGTCGATGTCCATGCCCTCGTTCTGGTAGGCGAGCGCCTCGTACTTCGAGCGGCCGCGGCCGCGGCGGTACCGCTTGTCGCCGACGTGCACCTCGGTGGCGGTGACACGGTCGACCTTCGCGAGCCGGTAGCTGGTCGACGGCCGGGCGGAGGAGACGACGCGGTCGCGCACGATGACGGGGCTGCCCTCCTTGAGCTTGTCGGCCCAGCCGGGCTTGATCGTGATGCCATCCATCAGTGTGTGTTCCCTTCGGGTTCGGGTGGATCGGAGTAGTCGTCGGCGGTCGCCGTGGTGACGAATTGGAGTGCCGAGAACCGGGTGGCCTCGGTCGGGTCGAAGTTGGCGGTGTGGCCCGCAGCGCAGTGAAGCGTGACCATGACGGTCTGGCCGCTGCCGAGGAGGGCGGAGCGGCCCTGTCGGATGACGCGGTGCGTGTCGGTCGTCGTGATGTACAACGGCTCGTCGCAGACGGGGCAGAGGGCGCTCATGCGGCGAACGCTTCGATGGTGCGGTGGTGGGCGGCGGCGATGTCGTCGGAGGTCGGGAGACGCCACGCTTCCTGGCCGACGGAGAACGCGACGGGGACTTCGGCGCGCCGGAACGCGTCGGCCACGAGGCGGTCGCGGGCGGCGAGCACGTCGATGGACACGTCGGGGTCGATGCTCATGTTGGCGATGACGATGTCGGGGTGCCGGTCGAGCACGGCCTCGATGGCCATGTGGGTCTGGTCGATGTAGTGCTCGGGTGGGCCGACACGGCGCGCCTCGGTGGGGTCGGCGCCCCAGTCGTCGTTGTCGGTCGAGAGGTCGACGAGGTGGACGCGGTCCATCTTGGCGATCAACTCGCTCGTGCCGACGGCGAACCCGGCGGAGAGGTCGAACACGACGACGGTGTAGTCGTGGCGGTTGCAGACGACCCACCACGCGGCGGCGGCGAGCCCGTTGAAGGTGCACCCGTCGGCGCCGCGGGCGCGCCCGGCGCGGTGCATGCCGGGCGACAGGGTGCCGCCGGTGAGCCCGTGGTCGGCGGCGTCGACGGCGGCGGCGATGATCCCGGCGGTGCGGCAGATGGCCTGCTGGTAGTCGTCCTCGCGCCAGATGTACCCGTTGCTCTCGGCGAGATCGCGGGGCTCGCCGGTGACGACGGAGCGGACGTAGTCGAGGTCGTGGATGTCGGAGACGAGGCGCTCGGCCATCGTGAACATCGACGGGTGCACGGCGACGACGCTGATGTCGGGGTCCTCGTTGAGCACGAGGCGGCGGGCCAGGCGCTCCATGACGTTGCCGGGGAACCGTCCGGCCATCGGGGTGTCGTAGAAGACCTTCACCTGGGCGTCTCGCAGGTGGCGTGAGGGATCATGGGTTCTCCGGTGTCGGTGTCGGTGAAGATGTGCTCGGGGTCGTGGCAGATGCAGTCCACGTCCTCGGGGGGGATGCTCCGCCCGCAGTTGAGGCAGGTGGCGAACCGTAGCGTCTTCGTCGTCCGGGGTGGCACGCCCCATAGTCTACCCGAGCGTGTGCCAGGTTGTGGACATCCCTGTTAGACGGTCGTGCCTCCGAGCACCTCGTCGATCGACAGAGCGAGGTCCATCCGGTCGACGAGCGCCTGCGTGACGGCGGAGCGCAGCGCGAGGATCTCGCGCATCCGCCACTCGACCGACGTGTCCCACGGCAACGCCGAGCACACCCGGTACCAGCGACTCTGGCGCAACGCCACGGCCTTGTCGTCGAAGCTGAACCGCAGAGCACGTAGCTCGGCGTCCGATCGCCGGGCGCAGTACGGCACCATGGCGGCGACGGTCTCCTCGATCGGGGTCCTCTTGCAGAGCATCATGGCCACTCCCCTCCGGGTCGGCACGTTAGCCGCGGTTCCAGGTGCGGAGGCGATCAACGACATCATCGACCGGGTCGGTCGTCATCGAGAAGTCGTCGATCTCCGACGGCCACAACAGACCACGGAGACACCAGACGAGACCGTCGACGCGGTCGGGTGACTTCACGCCGGACTCGGCCTTGCTCGCGCCGGGCACCCACGCGACCATCTGGCCTTCCAACTCGCCGTCCTTGAGCGACGCGTCGGAGGAGTGCACGACCTTGGGGTGCGACGCCGGGTTGCGGTAGGCGGGGGCGACGGTGCCCGCACGGAACTCCTTCGAGCCCTTGGCGTTGGCCAACAGGACGGGCGGTTGCGGGAGACCCAACTGGTCGGCGGCGTCACGGATCTGGGTGCGGAGAAGCTCGTGGCCCTGGTTCTTCTCGATGACGATGCCGGTGCCGTTGAGGTCGTGGTGGAGCGTGACCGCGGCCTGAGCCCACACGTCGGGGTGCGCCCGGAGCGACCCGTCGACGAGCACGATGACGTTGCCGTTCGGGAGGATGCCACCGGCCACGATGCCGCACTCGTCGGAGCCTTCCTGGCCGCCGCCGACGGCGGGGTCGATGCCGACGTACACGCGCTCGAACATCTCGGTGCCGTCGAGTCGCGTCCACGGCGACCGGTGCGTCGAGATGTTCTTCAACTCCCACAGGGCGCCCTTGATCTCTTGGATCGTCCAGTCGCCCAACTCCATGCGGCGGCGCTCCACGTCGGGGAGCATCGCCAGCGCGGCCCGGTACTCCTCGGCGTTGATGGCCGGGTTGTCGTGGAACGTCGCGGGGATGAAGGGGGCGACGGCGGTGTCCTTGTCGACGAACCGGCGCTTCACCCACACGGTGCCGGGGCCACCGGGGTTCGATGCGGAGCGGACGCGGAGGGGCACGTCGAGGAGCGTGAGCCCGTCGCCGCTGACACCCTTGCTCTGGATCATCTCCTCGCGGGTGAGCGCGCCCGGGCGGCGGAGGCGGGAGTACAGGAAGGTGTAGGGGTACTCCCACGGAAACTCGCCAAGCTCGTCCCACCCGATGAAGTGGTACTCCGTGCCTCGGTAGCGGCCCACGTCTTGGATGTGGTTGCAGTAGCCGAACTGGACGACGGCGCCCGACGGGAACGTCCACTTGCGCTCGTTCTTGTTGAAGACGGCGCCGGGCACCTCGTCGAGCCACTGCTGCGACATGTCGATGAGCGCGCCGGGCATCGTGAGGTCGGTGAGCTTGCGGCGCAGGATCAGCGCGGCGTAGCCGGGCACGTCGACGAACTGCAACGCCGCGGCGAGGAGCGCGTAGCTCTTGCCGCCGCCACCGGCGCCGCCGAAGAACAACTCCATGCACGTCGACCCGAGGAACCCGAACTGCTTCGGCGACGGCGGGAACGGCAGGTACCGGAGTCGCAGCGAGCCGTCGTCGCGGAGGCACGGCGCGCCGATGTTGGCGTAGCCGATGCGCTCCTCGTTGGTGAGCGGCGTCTCGGTGGTGGGGTCGCTCTCGGGGTCGAGCCCGAGGTCGAGGATGGTCACGCCTCGACGACTTCGCCCTCGATCACGTCGGCGTCGACGACGACCGGCGGGATCGCGGCCTCGATCGCGGCGATGGTCTCGGGCCGCTCGATGCCGGACTCCTTGAGCGCCCGAACGACTTCGAGCATGTACTCCGGGGTGGTCTCGGGCTGCTTGGACTCGGCGCTCACCATGGTGATCGAGTTGTCGACCGACACGGTGACCGGCGACTTGATCCAGCCCATGAGGCGGGCTTCGAGTTCGAGTAGCTCGACCATCCGGCCGACGTGCAACTGCGACCCGCTGCCGACGCGGTTCCAGATCGCGGCGATGCCGGTCTCGATGCGCTCGATGGCCATGTCGAACATGAGGGCCTCGTCGCGGTCGATGCTCTCGCGGTTGCGTTCCGACAGGAGCGCGAGGTCGGCCGACGCCTCCTTGCGAAGCTGCTCGTGCGACGGCGGCGGCTTGCCCTCGAAGAAGTTCTGCGCGCCGTACCCGCCCGGCGTCGCTTCGCCGAGCGAGTTGATCGACGGGTCGGCGGCGAGGTGCAGCGCGATGGCCTGGCTGCTGAGCCCGCCGGACTTCAACCGCCAGGCGCGCTGGCGGCGCTGGGCGAGGAGGAGCCGGTTCCCGGGCTTGTGCCGCTCGACCGCCTTGGAGGTGCCGTCGGGGTCGGGGACGGCGACGTTCAGTCGTGTGGGTACTGGATAAGCCACGTCGCCCACCCTTCGTCGTTGCCGCCGTTCTCGGCCCGGTACTGCATGTGCAGCTTCGTGAGCATCTCGATCTCCTCGGGCGTGCACTTCACTTTCGTCTCACCCCAGCCGACCATCCCGTAGGTCACGTCTTCGAGGTTCGGGGTGGCGTCCTCGTCGCTGGTCGCCGCCTTCGGTTCGACCGACGCCGGGCTAACCTCGGCGAACATCTTCTCGATCGACGCTCCCCAGTCGTTGGTGGAGTCGATGAGATCCTCGAACAGGTCGGCGTCGATGACGGCGAGGCGGGCGACCTGATCGTAGGTGGCGATGATCTCGCGCTCGGCCTGCTCGGACACGTCGATGTAGGTGACCGGCACGGTCTTGCCGTGCGTGATCGCGATGAGCACGCGCATGTGGCCGTCGATGATGCGGCCGGTGCGCTGGTTCACGATCACGTCGCCGACCCACCCGAGGCGACGGAGGATCTCGTACATCGCCTTCTGCTGGCGGGTCGGGTGGATGCGGGGGTTGACGGGGTTGCCCATCAACTGGTCGGCGGGGACCCGGGGGTCGCGGCCGACCCAGTTGTCGGTCCACGCGTCGGCGGCGTCGTCGTGCGCCGCCTTGAAGTCCTCGAAGTCGCTCGGGTCGGGGTTCATCAGAACAGGGTCCCGCTGCGCTGCGCCGACGGCGACAACGACGCGACGACTGGCGCCCTGTCGATGCCGGGCCAGATGCGATAGGGCGTGACGCCCAAGGCACATGCGAACTTGTCGGCCTCTTCGACGGTGAGCACGCCGCCCTGGATGCGCCGGAACAACGTCGACCGAGAGACCGGCGTCCGTAGCGCGATCTGCCTGCACAGGCTCTCGACGGAGTCGCACACACCGCCGTCGGTGCACACACAGTTCGCCCGCTGGTGAACGACGTGGCCGCTCTTCCAGAAGGTGATGAGGTTCTGAGTGCTCACAGGAGCCGACATGCCACTCATGGTGAGCGGAGTCTACGCCCCAAATGACACGGTTGTAAGTATGGTTCGGTGAGACCGCGCGAGGGAGGTCAGGTCCCGGCGCGGCGCACACCCGGGAGCGGCGCCGGGGAAACGACGTAGAGCGTCTCCCACGGGTAGTCCTTCCACACCGACGCGTTGCGGGCGCCGGACGTGTGCCCGAGGGCCGCCCACTTGGCCGACTCGAAGTAGCCGGGGGCCATCGTGGTCGTCTCGATCGTGGTGTCGCCCATCCCGGTCGTCTTCCCGACGAGCACACCGTGCTCGGAGACGGTCATCCACCAGACCTTGACGGTGGCCTTCCATGAGGCGTCCGCGGCGTTCGGGTAGATCGCCGCGAGGCGGGTGTCGATCTGGCTCTCGGTGAGCGTCGAGGCGAGCACGGTGCCCTGCTTGACGAGCCTCGTCGGGTTCGGGGCGTTGCCGTGGCGGGGCGCCATGAGGTTGGCGACGTGGGACATCTCGACGCGGGTCGCCGGGGAGACGTACTCGGCGAGCGGGCCGGTCTCCAACGCGAACGACGCGAGGGACAGGAGGTGGCCGATGCCGCGGTGGCCGTTGGCCTTGGCCGACGCGACCTCGTCGGCCCACACGATGCCGGTGAGCCACGGGACGTTGCCCATGCCGCTGCCCTCGGTCACGTAGGCGTTGGCCGGGGTGACGCGCCCGGCGCCGTCGCAGATCCAGTCCCACTCGTTGGCCTGGCGCGGGTTGCCCGGCCGGAGGTTGATGAGGAGGCGATCCCACCACGTCGTGCGCCGGAGCCCCTGGGTGACCCAGTAGTCGTCGGGGCCGTAGTACACGAAGTACGCCTGGTCGGTCGTGCCCTGGGCGCCCTTCCAGCCGGGGCCGGTCGGGAGAGCGAACAGCGGGAACTGCGACTTCGTGAGCCCGGCCCATCGGGCGGGCTGGTCGCGAGGAGCGCCGTCGCCGTCGCCAGCGGTGGCCGACGCCCAGACCCACAGGACGCCGGTCGACTTCTCGCCGGGCCACACCGACATCGACGAGCCCTCCCACGTCGGCGTCATCGTCGGGAGCACGCCGGGCGTGAGCCACTGCTGGTAGCGGCCCCACAGGCGCCACGAGTTCGCCTGGTACTGCAACTCGGTGGCGGCCGCGCCGATGTCGGCCGCTCGCGTCGTGAAGCGCTGGGCGGTCGTCATGGCCGGTGGCGTCACCGGGGGCGCCGGGGTCGCGGCCACCTTGATGGTCGTCGTCGAGGTCGGGGCCACCGTCGCGACCTTCACGCTCGTGGGCGTCTGGTCCGCTCGTACGTCTGCCATGGCGTCGAGCCTACGACCCGGGCGGTTCATCTGGTCCACGGGTACGGCGACCCCGACAGGTACCGTGAGGCGATGGCCTCGATGACGGCGTCGGTCGCTCCCGAGTCGTGCTCCTACCGGTTGGAGAACTCGAACATCACCGTGCTGCGCGTGCACTCACTGCGCGACTGCCACTGGGTGAAGTCGAATCTGCCGTGTCCGGTGCACGCTCCGACGGACCACCCGTTGCGCGGGTGGGAGCAGACGTGGTCACAGTTCATGGGGTTCGGCCGGGTGTGCCCCGAGCACGGCCTGGTGCACCCCGACCCCGACGACCTCGGGATCGTGTGGACCGAGGGTTGCTGCGACTGCGACGAGGTCTAGGGCGTGGCGTAGAGGTCCCACGCGTAGGTGGCGCGGGGAGCCCACTGGTCGTCGATGGCGGCCGGGTCGCACGTCGGGCGGGCGGTGCCCCAGTGCACGAGCATCTCGCCGCCGTTGTCGGTCTCGACCTCGACGATGATGCGGCCGCACCCGCCGCAGTGTTCGCGGGGGGTGACGGCGGGGTCGCTCACCGGCGGGCGCGCTTGAACGCGAGGGCGGCGACGACCGCGTAGGCGATGGTGGTGAGGAGGCAACCGGACGACACGCCCGCCGTGGGCATGCACCCCCGAGTACCGACATAGATGCGTGACTTGCTCATGTCCACATTCCTAGCACACGCTTGCCGATGAATGCGGTCACGGCGACAGCGGCCGCGGCGAGCCCGGCGACGACGGCCCACTCTCCGCACGCCGACGGAGCGTCGCGCTCGGTGTACTCCGGGTACGACGAGAGGCGTCGATGGGTCGAGCGGGGGTCGACGGTGATGCCGCCTTCAACGGTGTGGGGCGTGGGCATCCAGCGATGCTCCCACGGAAACCGGTCACCCGACGCGGATGGTTGCCATGCGAAGCTGAGAGCCATGGCTCAACTTGTCCGACAGGTGGACCCGTCGAAAGACGCGTGCATCACGATCAACACGACCTCGGTCGTGACGTACTTCGTCCGTTCCTTCGCCGCCCGCGACGCCGACCCCGGCGGATCGGTCGTGTGCGCCGCGCTCGAACCGGGCCGGGACACGAAGGCGAAGTACCGGCTGACCCCGGCGATGAGCCACGCAGACGCGTGCGCGGCGCACACGACCCTCACCGAGATCGTCACGTCCGACGTGTCCGGGGTGATCGAATGGGACGGCCAGGGATGGTGGAGCGTCAACGGCGTGCCGTGGTTCGGGCCGGACTGATGCCCGGCGTCACGCACGGGAAGCGGCCGCGAGGGCCGCGGGTCGCGAAGTCCAACGCGACGGAGAAGGCGTGGCAGGCCGAGATCAAGCGGCTCGCGCTCTCGTACGGCTGGGCGTACTGGCACTTCCACGACTCCCGGCGTGAGGTCCACGACGAGAAGACCGGCCAGAACTACATCATCGGCGACAACGACGCGAAGTCGTTCCCCGACACGGTGCTCGCCCACCCGCGCTACGGGCTGGCGTTCGTCGAGTTGAAGACGGACCAGACCGCGTCGAAGGTGCGGCCCGACCAGTTGGCGGCGCTCCGAGCGCTCGCCGGTGGCACCGCCGCGGTCGTGCTCGGCGAGACGGTGAAGCCCGGCGGCGGCCGGATCGTCGTGCACGTCTGGCGCCCGCGAGACCTCGCGGTGTATGTGTTGCCGGTGTTGCAGGGGCGCAGCGAGGTGCCGCGCTTCTACGGATTCGAGGTGGGATGACGACCGACGCGGAGATGACCGGCGACTGGGTGCAGCGCGGCGCTTGCTTCCCGCTCCGCAAGACCGTCGGGTCGGTGCGCGGCGCCCTGGCCGTCTTCTACCCCGGTCCGGGCAAGCACATGTTGCAGTTCGCTCTCATCTGCGACATGTGCGAGGTCCGGTGCGAGTGCCTCTCGTGGGGCATCCTCGCCGAGGACTGGGGTCGATGGGGTGGCACCGAGGAGGACGACCGCAAGGCGATGCGGAAGGGGATCTCCGAAGGGTTCACCACGCTGGCCGACATCCTCCGCGAGCGCGACTGCGCGGACATGGCCGAGCACCTCGAAGAGGCCGATGCCGCCGCGGTCGCCGAAGCGGCCGCGGCGTCGGCGCAACCGACCTCAGTCGGCGACCGGCCCGAAGGCGACGGCGTTGACGGAGCCGACGGCGAGCGGCACGGTCTCGAACCCGCCCACGCGGTTGGGTGAGCACGTCTGGGTGCCCGGCCACGCCGAGACGTGGACGTACCCCGAGTTGAACGCCTGGACGATCGACGAGAGCCCTTCGAGGGTGTGACGGTCGCCGAGTTCGATCTCGACGGCGACGGTGCACTCGACCATGTCCCACTCGATGGTGGTGTCGACGCCGAGCACCGAGCCCATCGCCGTCGCGATCTCCTCGCGCTCTTCGTGCGCTGGCACCCACCCGGGCGCCAGCGCGAAGAGGAACAGGCTGGCCGTCACTCCGCGGTGTGGAGCTTGTCGTCGACCTCGTGGCCGTTGCCGTGGCAGATCTCGACGAGCGACGCGAGCGCGGTGCCCTTGGCGACGGTGCCGTCGGCGCGGACCTTCCCGGCGCGGTTGTAGCCCTGGTTGTGCGACGACCACACGAGGTTGCCGTTCGCCGAGCGGATCTCCCACTCGAACTTGCCGTCGGCGCCGGGCACGACGCGACCGGTGTACGGCTTCTTCGGGAGGGGCCAGCCGTTGAAGAACCCGAGCACCGCGATCTTGCTGCGGTCGACGGGCGGCGTGACGAGCGTGCCGTCGATGTCGTACACGTTGTGGGGGCCGTTGAGGAGGAGGTGCGCGAGCGGGACGAGCGCCGGGCGCTTCCGCTTGTACCCCTGGTTCCGTGACGTGCCCACGATGCGCTTGTCGGGGCGCTGGCGGGGGGAGATGAGGCGGGCGTCGATGAGACGGCCACCGCGGCGGTAGATGGTTCCTCGGATCATGGGACGCATGATACGCCCACGATCCGGTGACCCCACGCACCCCTTCCGGGGTGACCGAAGAACGTTGCGTGTGCGCGCCCGAGGACTACGATTGTGGGTATGTACACCTTCGTCCTGATCGCAGCTTCGCAAGGGTGGGCCGACGCCCAGCCGGTCGAAGCGCGCCTGGCCGAGGTGTACGAGCGGGTCGGGACCGACATGTTCGTCGTGCACGGCGAGCGGCGCGGCGCCGACCGGATCGCCGAGGACTGGTGCGAGCGGTGGCACGTCACGCACAAGCGGTTCGAGCCCGACTGGGATCGCGACGGCTACCGGGCCGGGCGGCTCCGCAACAGCGCCATGGTCGACTTCGTGATCGAGCAACGCATCGAGTTCGGCGCCGACATCGAGTTGGCGCTCTTCAAGCTCGACGGTGACGACTCCGAGGAGTTGCGGCACCTGACCGAGCGGTGCCGTCTCGCCGGGGTGCACGGCACCGTCGTGTCGGCCCGCGTCGCCGCCTGAGCTACCGGCGGCGCCTGGCTCGGCCGCGGGCCACGTCCCACTGGTCGGGCACGGACTGGCGGAACCGGCGCTGGATGTCCCGGTTCACCGTCACCGCTCGCTCGCGCTCGTCGGTGGCCAGCGCGTCGGCGAGCACCTCGGCGGCCTCGGGGTCGGACGGTGGGGGCTCGGGGGCCATCGGGTCAGTGTACAGAGCGGGGGCGGGCGGCCGCCGTGGGGAGACACGCCCTGGGGAGGGGGAAGGGCCTGCCCGCCCCCGCTCGATCTAGTCGGCCGACCGGCCGAAGATGTGGTCGCCGTCGAGGAGCCGGAAGGGCTTCGATGCGAGGAGTTGGGCGGCGCGCTCGATGTTGTCCGCCGAGATGATCGCCTGGCGGGCGGCTTCCGCGGTGAGCATCTCCCACTCCGCGGCGTGCTCGCGAGCCCACCGGCCGTTGTCG
>ERZ650304.388-NODE-388-length-24230-cov-4.979979_pt1 | contig 24230 bp, 17 predicted proteins | sample MGYA00376240_ERZ650304 | MGnify/ENA primary metagenome ERZ650304 (study PRJEB26733, sample SAMN07839271) | wastewater metagenome | biome: small river; feature: stream; material: water | place: USA: North Carolina | collected 2016-03-01 ... | reverse complement strand
ATAAATGTCCTAATTCGTGGGTTATTACTTCAATTGTCCACGAATAAGTTGGAACCGTTTCGTAATATAAATCTACATCCGAATAACTGAAATTGTCTTGCTTGCAAATTTTATTAACCCCAACAGCAACACCACCTAAACCGCCTGAATCGATGCCAACCAGTTGTCCGACATCGCCATCAAAAACAGGTCTTACTTCGTTAAATTTATACAAATAGGCTACCGATGTTGTACCAATGCCTTCATACGGATCTTGAGTCGTCCAAATGTATACCGAACGAAGAGAAACTGTAATTCCATCATTATTAAATAACGTTTGTACGTTATTAAAAACAGACGTCATCCAATTGGTTGTGGCTGTACTATCACTACCATTATGTTGGTAAAAATCATAATCTATTTCAAAATTTTCAACTTTTAAGATTTCAATATCTGTATTAAACTCTTCTTTTAACTCTTCTTTTATTTTTAAACAAGAATGAATCACTGTTGTGTGATCTTTTCCTCCTAAACTTTGGCCAATATGAGGATAAGAAACATTAAAGTCTTCCCTTAAAATATACATAGCAACCTGTCTTGCTCTAACAATTTCTTTTCTTCTGGTTTTTTCATACAAAACTCCTTCGTCTAGGTTGTAAAAAAGAGAAACAATTTTTACTACTTCAGGAACAGAGACAGTCTTCTTTGGTTTTATATTATTTCTTACGAGTTGTTTTACGTCATTGATTGTTAATTCCTTTTGTTTTAGTTTTGTCTGACACAAAACAGCATTTAAACTACCTTCAAGTTCTCTAATGCTTCCACTGATTGAAGAAGCAAGGAAATCAAGTACATCAGGGGCTATTTCTACCCCTAAATCCTTTAATTTTGCCCCTAAAATGGCCATTTTAGACTCATATTCAGGCTCAGATATGTCTACTATCATTCCAGCTGAAAAACGAGACTGCATTCTTTTTTCTAGATCTGGAATATGGTTAGGGTGTTTATCAGAAGAAAATATAATTTGTTTATTTCCATCATAAAGAGTATTAAAAAGGTGAAAAAGTTCTTCTTGTGTTCTATCCTTTTTTGCAATAAATTGAACATCATCAATAATAACAACGTCGTACTTTCTATACTTTTCTTTAAAAAGATTTATTTTATTGTTTTGAATAGCATTAACACAGTCGAGATAAAATTGCTCGAGTGTCATGTAATATATTTTCTTTTCTTTATTTCTTTTCCTTATCTCGTTCCCAATAGATTGAATGAGGTGGGTTTTTCCTAGACCAGTTCCCCCGTAAACGAAGAAAGGGTTGTAGTTTATTCCCGGTTTGTCTATAACAGCTTGAGCTGCGGCGTAAGCCAGGTGGTTAAAGTCTCCAACAATAAAAGTGTCGAACGTATATTTTGGGTTTAGGTTATCATCCTTGTTTATAAAAAGATCTTGTAAAGGTAAAGTGTTTTCTTCTAAAACAGAAGGGATCACTTCCTTTTTTTCGTTTTGTCTGGAATCCATTTTTGTAACAAGAAAATCAACAGATCTTATTGTTGGATCAACTTCAACAAGGACTTTTAATATTAATTTTTGATATTTCTGAATCAACCAGTTTCTTATAAAATCGTTAGGTACACCGACACAAATTGTTCCATCATCCTCTTTTACAAAATGAGTGTTTTTAAACCAAGTATTAAACGCGTTTCTAGAAACAGAAGCATCTTTGCTTATTGTTTGTAGACAAGACTCCCAAATCAACTTTCCTTCCATTGTTTTTACTGGTTTATGATTAATTCCTGTCATTATACCCAACCTGTGGAAAATATAAAAAAAAGACAAATATGTTTATATCCTGTGGATTTGTGTTGAAAACAAAAAGGTTATAAATTTGCCAAAAATCGTTTTTTATGAAATTATAGGGAATATGTCAATTACATATAATCCTAAAAAACGAAAAAGAGCTAGAACTCACGGCTTTTTGAAGAGAAACAGTACAACCAGTGGTAAGGCTGTTATAAAAAGAAGAAAGGCCAAAGGAAGAAAAAAGGTAACTGTTTAAGCTTGAAATGATTAAAAAAGCCCTCAGATTCTCTCAAAAAGAAATAGACTTTTTTATTAAAACACCCCACAAAAAGATCGGAAACGATCTTTTTGTGTTTAGGTACAAAAAATCAGAAACCCTCAAAATAGGCGTAATTTTGTCCAAAAAGTCTTATAAAACAAGCGTAGAAAGAAATAAGATAAAAAGGATTTTATATGATGAACTGTTTAAAATGTGTCCAAAAACAGGGTTTTTTGTAATTTCACCTCAAAAAAACATACTTCCTCTTAAAAAAGAAGAAATAAAAAGTAATTTAGAGTATTTTTTAAAACAAGTTTGTTGACCTAAGCCAAAATAAGGATAGAATGGATAGATATGATTTCACTACTTTGGAACGAGTTATTTTATCAGCCCATTTATAATCTTTTAATAGTTTTTGCTGGAATCTTCCCAAGACCAGATGTTGGGGTGGCGGTTGTTCTTGTTACTGTATTGGTTAGGTTTGCTATCTATCCTCTATCAAAGAAGGCTATTTATACTCAAATTGCTATAAAAAAAATAACGCCAGAAATTGAAAAGATAAAAAAAACAATAAAAGACAGAACAGAGCAGAGCAAAAAAACCCTTGAAATATATAAGAATAACAAGATTAACCCTTTTTCTAGTTTTCTCGTTATCTTAATACAACTTCCAATCGTCCTTGCTTTATTTAGGGTTTTTTCTCACGATCTAACCGTTTCTGGTGATATTTTATACAGCTTTGTTCCCCACCTAGAATCACTAGACCCAAACTTTCTTGGTTTGTTTGATTTAACACAAAAAAGTATTTTCTTGGCTGTTTTGGCTGGTGTTGCTCAACTAACCCATCTGTTTGTCATGAAGATTGGTCAAAAAAATGAAGAATCGAAAGATCTTTCAAAAGAAGAGTTTTTCAGAAAAACAATGGAGAAACAAATGAAAATAATTGCGCCCGTCATGATTTCTTTTGTTTCTTATGCCGCTGGAGGGGTTGTTGCCTTGTATTTCATTGTAAGTAGTGGATTCTCTGCCCTACAGGAGTGGTATATAAGAAAAAACATCCAGTCATAGTTATGAAGAACGAAGACAAGATCATTTCTATAACAAAAAAGCTCCTAGAAAGCTCTGGTTTTAGTTTTGATGACATTGTCTATACAACAGACGAAAAGTACGGACTGTGCCTCTGTGAGGTCAAAGGAGGAGACCACAGAGAGCTTGTAGGTAAAGATGGAGACAATCTTGATTCTATAAACCATCTTGTTAGAAGATTGTGTGAAAAAGAAGGAATAGAGGTGGAAACAATAAGAAGCGTCTTTGTTGAAGTAAACGGTTTTTTAAAAGAAAAGATTAAGAATCTTGAAACAGTTGCTCACATGATGGCTGAAAGAGCTAAATTTTTTAAAAAGGACACAGAGTTAGAACCAATGAGAGCTTTTGATAGAAAAATAATACACTCTTTTTTGGAAGGAAAACCCAATCTAAAAACCGAATCAACTGGATTCGGTAAAACTCGAAGGGTTGTTATTAAGTATTTTGAATAAAACTAAGAGGAGCAAGTTCCTCCGTATACAGAAAAGTGAGGGGCGGAGATCCAGCCCCCATAGTTTTTTACATAACTAGGATCAACTCCCGCATTAAGAACGGCTGTTTTTTGGCTTTCTGTCTCAACTTCATAAACAGGACACAAACCAGAAGAAACGGCTGCTTCTATAAAGGCCTTAACCTTTTCTGGTGGTGGGTTTGAATTATCTGCTAGACCCCTGAAGTTTGCATCTATACAGGTTCCAATGTTGTGGCAGTGAGCCTTATGAACTCTTGATGGTTGCCAAGCCTCTGTTGTTGTCCAGGTTATCTCACTAGCGCTTAGTTTTTGTGTTAAGGACTGAAGGCTTGGTTTGAATCCAGAAGCAACACTGTCACCATAACTTTCGTATGGAACATCAACACCCTCTTCCCCGTTTAATTTAGAGCAATCAGTAGGACATGTTCCAACCTCAGAAGAATACTCAATTGTTAATATTTCTCCAGAATCAGAAATTTCTTCTATCTTTAAAGTTGTAAAACCATCAGGAATATTTATTTTTATATCAACCAGATTTGGGTTTATTGTGTTTAATATTATATAAGCGCTCAAAAGTAGAAGTGTTCCAACAATTGCGTTTCCCATCCGCTCTTTCGCATCTGTTTTTTTAAAGATAGAGTCAGTACCCATCCACATTATTCCTCCGTATACAAAAGTTACAACAACCACAACCCCAACTACTCCTAAAATTAAACGAATAAGGGTGTTTACATAATCACTAAAAGACATGTCCGGGGTTATCTTGTCTCCAAATTCGGGGATTGGCTCAAGTAGACAATAACTACCATCTGTTTCTACACAATCTATAGAGCTTGTTGTGTTTGTATTTGTGGTGCCGGTGTTTGTGTTTACTCCGGTAGTTTTTTCTATTGTTTTAAAAGATTCTGTTTTTAATGACTCAGAAAAGTTTTCACCTCCAAAAGTTGTATGATTTAATGCTTCAATAAAATACTCACTGTTTTCAGATAAAGAATTTATTGTGACAGGAGGAAGAGTGCTCTCCCCTGGTGGAATTGTTCCAGAAATTATGTCTGGAGTCTCGTCAAAAGAAGTAAAACCAACATCCTTGCTGTAAATTAAAGTTACATCATACGCAGAAGAAACATTTTTATTATTTACAACATCTATTGTGACAACAACACTAGAATCTGTTATTTCAGAAAACCACATCCCAGAAATTTCAACGTCAGACGCAAAAGCCTGGCTAAAGCTAAAAGAAAAAAATATTAGGCAAAGTGTGATAATTCTATAGATCATATAACCACAAAGATAAGTCTTTCTTGTTTATAAAAATCAGATCCTCGTTGTCATCTGATAAAGACAAATTAATTCCGTCGATTGCCTCCCCTGCTAGCTCGCTAATATCAACAATTTTATTCGCCGCTCTGCTGTCTAGATTTATTGCCCAAAGAGAGTCAGAAAATAAAACTTTTCCTTTATACCAATCATCTGGATAAACAGCTGATGGAAGGAAATTTGGAACAAAACAGTACACCAAACTGTTTGAGGAGAAGGTACACTTTTCTGGCAAAGTGCCAATACTTAAGTTCGTTGCCCCCCCAGTTTCTTTGTTTAACAAGTAAAGAACCAAAGAGTCTTTTCCAGCAGAGCCCAGCAGTCCTTTGTTTTGGTCAGATCCTTCCTTGTAAGTTACACCAGAGACATTTCCTGATATTTTTTCTATTGCATTTGTTTTTGCGTCTATTTGGTATACAAATCCAGCGAAATAACTAGATGGCTTTGTTGTTATTGTGAAATTATTCTCATTAGGCCAATCTAGTAGCCACTCAGAGAAAGGAGAAGAAAATGTTTGTTTTTTATTTTTACCATTGAAGTCAGAAGTGAATATATTAGTATAAACACCCTCTTCCTTTGAGAAGATAATCTTAGCATCCTTTGGTGAGAAAGAGATAGAAAGGATGTCGTCATCTAAATATTCTCCAGAAACTCTACCTATTTCTGTAGAAGAAGTTGGAATTTGTCCGCTGAAACTTTTTATTCTTCCAACTGTATCGTCATAATATCTAAAAATTGCATAGTTTGCTGTATTGTCGAACAAAACCTCTTCTGTTCCCGGGATTGTTGTGCCTGTTATTTTTGACTTTACGAACCCATCAAATGGAACTTCATAAATATGACCAGAAGACTTTTCCGCGTAACGAATAAATCTACCAATAAACTTCTCTGTTACAGGCACCGAACCAGAAGCCGTTTCTTGATAAACAATTTTTTCTCTTGTTGCATCAAAAAGAGTTGCCCCTGATACTGGAAGGGGTGTTATCTTCAATAGGGTTGGTCTTGTTTCAATTTCTGGCCCCTCTTCTAGTTGTCCAACCTTTAAGTCTTCTGTTAAATTGTTACCTTTTTCGTCAACGATTGTTTTGAAAGGAAAAATGTTTTCAAAAACACTGTTTATAAGACCTGTTGTGCTTCCGCCACCATTTTTATTTTTTAGAAACTGAAAAGCAAAAGCAAAAATTATTGCAAATAAAAGGAATCCAATAGCAAAATAAAAAAGTTTCTTGTTTCTCATTTTATAGAGAGTTTTTTATTAATTTATATCTTTTCTGAAAACTTTTTTTCATCACCCTTATTTTACCAAAGAAAACTTTATTTAAAAGCTTATTTTTAGAGAGCCACTGCCTTTTTGGTACAGATAAGGTCCTTTTACTGAAAAATCTAATATAGAATAACCGGAATCTCCTTGTTGCTTTCTTACTGTTATAGTGTCTGGCTTTTCAGATGGAACAGAATAATTATTTATTTTCCAAGAAAGAGATAGTGTTCCGTCTAGAACGCCCAGCTTTGTTTTTGTTGAAAAAAAGAAAGGAACACCAATTATTGAGGTCTCTTCTTCTGTTAGGGAAAGTCCATTGTTTTTGGCTTGATTAAAAAGGGTTCCTGTTGCCGGCTTCTTTTCGTAAAAGATAATTTCTGGCTCAAAAAATGGTATTTTAGCAGAACTTGCAGTTGTTAGTGTTCCATCTGTTGTTGATACTTTAACCTTTACAAGCTCTTCTTTGTTTAGAAAGGTATTTCGGAAAACATAAAAGCTTTTTCCATACCCAGAGAGACTTGGATAAGGTTTATAGTTTTGCTCCCAGTTATAAACAAGAGAATTTGGGTTAGAAAAAGTACCCCTACTTCCCTTCAAAAAAGGAACAACAGACGTTTTTATTAAAGCTTCTCTTGCTGGTAAGGCTTTGCCTTTATAAAAAGGTGGAGTATAAGAGTCTATTGCTTCCCAAAGTAGATCTGCTGATTGTGGATTTATGAAGATTGTTTTTAAAACAGGTATGCCGTTTGAGGTATTGATTGTTATGTCTACTTTTGTTTGTTCACCAAGTCCTTTTGCAGTTAAGCTGTATTCTGTTTTCCCAACTCCCTCTAAGACAGTAGCGCCGTCAACTTTCCATGTCATGTTTGCTCTGTTTAGATCAGTCGAAAAGCTGTTTAATTTTATTGTTACCAAATCATTTGGTGCAATTGCCTCGGGTGTTATAGAGAAACCAACACTTGGTGATAGTGCTTCAGCGTTTTTTTGTCCAAGAAAAAGAAAAACAAAAAATATAAATAAAACCAAAAGCTTTTTCATATGGCTTTATTTTAACATTAAAGTATTAAAATTCTAACTCTCTAGGTCTTCTTTTGCTTTTTTGATTGCGAGAAGCTGAGATGGATCAGATGTTATTATCTGGTCTTCTGTATAAGAGGCAATTATCTTAATTGCGACGTGTTTTAGTCCTGCAAAGAATATACCCTCTCCAATGTCAGACTCTAGAAGAAGATACTTTTCTTCGTTTGTTAGGTTAAATGTTTTTTGTAGCACATCAATAGTAGAAGGAGCTTGTTTCAAGAGTAGTTGGATTGAAGAGTTTGTGACAATCGGTATTCCATAAGGGCTTCTCATAAAATCTCCCACGTCTTGGGTTATGGTTGCCAGTCCCAGATAGTATTTTCTACATCTTTTTGCAATAGAATAAAGGAAAGAAGCAGTGTCTTCGCTTTTCATCATCCACCAAGCCTCGTCCACAACAAGGAGTCTTTTCTTTATCTCTCTTCTAACTGCGTTCCAAATATAATGAGTAACAATATACATTGCCGCTGGCTTCAAGTCGTCTTCCATGTCTCTAACTGAAAAAACAACAAATTTTTTGTTTATATCAACGTTGGTTGGTTGGTTTATAAATCCAGCCCAGCTTCCACGAGTATATTTGTTTATTCTTTGAACAAGAGAGTCGCTTCCCTCAAGTCCAGCCAAGACCATTTCGAAATCAGACATCAAAGGTGGATCTATTTTTGTGAAATCACTTCCCGGGGTTATGTCTTTTAAGGCGTATGTTTCTGTTATTGCTCGATCTATTATTGCGTCTTCTTCTGGTGTTAGTCCCCCAAGTAGTATTCTAAAGAGTCCAACAAGGGTTATGATGTTTTTTCTTAAAACATCAGAAGCGCTTTCATCTGGTTGTGGTAGAGGTAAGTCAAATGGGTTTATGTGGTGCTCTGAAGTAAGGGAAATATTGAAATACCTTCCCCCAACAGCCTCCGCGAGATACTCATACTCTCTTTCTGGATCAATAACCATAACATTTATTCCATACATAAGAGATCGGAGAATTTCTAGTTTTGTTGCATAAGATTTTCCAGATCCAGATTTTGCAAAGATTATTGAGTTGTAGTTCTCAAGTCCAAAGCGATCAAAAATAATAAGGCTTGAGTTGTGCCTGTTTAGTCCGTATAAGATACCCTTGTCTGTATTAAGGTCGAAAGAAACAAAAGGAAAAAGGCTTCCAAGTGGTTCCGTGTTTAATTTTTGGTGAACTTGTAGACGATCGTCTCCTATTGGAATAACGCTTTTAAAACCATCTTCTTGTTGGAAAAGAGCGGGTTTCATATATACAAGCTTTGCATCCAAAATTGATTTTATCTCGCTCTCTGTTTTAAAAAGGTCGGCCTCACTATCAGCATAAATTGTTATATAAAGACCAACATCAAACATTTTCTCAGTTGCTTGTTGAAGTCTGTCTCTTAAGTCTTCCAAATCTCTATAAGCCGTATCAAGCATCGGGTCTCTCACTATTCCCCTAGACTCTCTAGCGTTTATTTGGCTCGCTACTTCCGCAACTTTCTTTTGGAAAGTTCTCATTATTTTCGCTGAATCTATTGGGTGTATTGCAATAGACACATCAAAGACTTTGTCTAGGTTTATAACAGGAGAAAACCAGTTGTCTGATAAATATCTTGGATATGAAATAACAAAGAAAGTTCTGGCAATCTTGTCTCCAAGGTTTACAGACTTAGGTAATATCTGTAAAGCAGATGGAGCGATTATGTCTTGAAGCTCAAGATTTGCAGCTTCATATATTTCTTCTGGTAAAACAGGGAGAGGAGAAACAAGCGGAGTGGTCCCCTCTTCTTTTTTGCCAAATTTTCCTTTTATTGAATCAAGTATTCCCATATTTTTTATTCGACTTGTATACCGGCAGTCATTCCAACAGAGCTATCTCCTGGATTAAATATTTTATAAAAAAGTTCCACCACTTCAGCTGATCCAAGTTGTTGACTTCTGACTCCACAACGATTTAATCCCTGTTGAACAACCCCCACCCTTTGTTCAAGTTGAGATCTTTTTTCTTCAAAGTCTATATCTTTCTGACCCTTACCCTCTTTGCTCTTTGAGAATATTCCACCAAGAGGACCAGAGACGGCAGCGTTAGAGACAATAGATGGACTATAAGAAACTACAACATAGAAAGTTTTTGTCATAATATTTATCTCTTCAGTTAATTTCTTTATATATTGTATATATTCTCGGGTCTGTATTTTCATTAAAGGTTCTGTTTGCTCTTTTAGTAAGCCCTCGAGACTTATAACATAAGGTCTTACGTCATATTTTCTTGATTGGACGACTATCTGAATAGAGAATTCTAGTGAATTTAAAAATGATTGAAACTGAGAAAGAGTCGCTTCTTGCTCGTCAGAAGATTTCAAAGACAGGTTTATAGAGGAGGCCATAAGAACGCTTCTTAACCCACCGTCTTTTAATATTATTACTCCATCCCGTATTTCTTTTATTGGGACAAATTCTTGTGTTGCCTTACTAGTTGGCGCCATCTTTTGATTATATCACGCTAAAGTGTTTTTGATTTTGAATTATCCAAAACATCTAAGCTCCATGAAAGATCTTTTAATTTACTTCCTGAAAGTGAGGGTACTATTTCTGGATTTACACCTTCTGCTTTTGAAACAAAATCTTTTTCAGTCATTTTTTTGCTTGGGCTCTTTTTCCAAATATAAAGCTTTCCGCCAAAGTGGTATTTTATGAAGGCTTCTAATATGAAAATAAATGATTTGTTGTTTATCTTAAGAAAGGCCAGGGCGAGGGCTAAGGCTGCCACCGGTGTTGATATTATTAATGCGACAATGATAGGAAAAAGTTTAAACATCACAACAACGAAGCCCGCCCCTCCTGCAAGATATAAAAATTGTCTAAAAGTAAAAGGTCCAAAGATTTTATCTTCTATATCAATGAATTGTGGAACTTGGAAAATCATTTTTCTTTTGAATTATCGTCTACCGGCTCAAGATAAGGATCATTTATTTTTGGTTTTTCATTCATTTTTGGAATTGAATAATCGCTCTCTTTTCCGGTGCTTATATTTGAAGAGGATAAGTTAGTTCCAATTATAGAGAAAGGCGCATTACTCTTTAGAGAAGAAAAATCACTTGCCTCTACTTTTTCTAACTGAGTGTCACCTTCATCAAACTCTCCGTTTCTTTCCATTGAGTCAAACTCTCCTTCAACAAGCTGTTTTCTTAATGGTATAAGTATTTTTTCGTTTATTTCCTTACCTACCTTAACAATTTCTTCTTGGTTTTTTACTATTTCAGTAATTTTTCTTGAAAATTCCTCATCCTCATATCCCCCAAGAATGTATCCCTCAACTAGGTCATGAAGTCTTCCGGACTCTTCTACTGTTAATTTATGATCAAAGGCCATAAGTCTTAATTTTTCATCAAAATTAATTTCTTGCATCGCAGAAATAACTCCATCAGGGACATTTGATATTACGTTATTTACCTCATTTAGTTTTTCTTCGATATCATCATTCATATTTATATTTTACAACATTATTTATTTTTTTTCTTCAACCTTTTTTTCTACTGGTGCCTCAGTCTTTAAGCTTGTTGATTTCTTTTCTTTTAAAATATCAAGTCTTTCCTCACTCTTTCTGTGGTTTTGAGTAAATCCGTCTAGATCATTATTTTCTTTTTCTAGTTTCTTTATCTGAGAAACGGCACTAACGAATTCCTCGTGTTCTTTTTCAGGCAAATCCTTACCTCTTTTCTTCAGCTCTTTTGCCTTTTCAGCTAGAGAGTCTCGTTTTAGTTGATGTTCCGCAATTTTTCTGTCGTTCATCTCCATTACTTTTTCTAGCTTATCGTCTAGGTCTGCGTCATTTATATTTAGACTATCTACTTTTATCTTCATCTCCTCTCTAACCCCTCTGTTATAAGAATCAACAGATTCTTTCCATTTTGTAAGGAGTCCAAGCATTTTTTCTTGATATTTTTCTTCTTTTTCAATTTTCTTTGACATATCAACTTCACCCTTTTCTCTCTTCTCTTTGCTCTTCTTTTCATTTTCAGCCATACTTCTCAATTCTTCCGCTGCTTGTTTATAAGCATCAGATTTTGCACTTGCTTCAAGAATTGGAACCCCGGCTAGTCCAACAATAGCTCCTGCTCCAGCTAGAGACATTCCTCCTGCTACATTTGCGACTGCTCCACCAGCGGCAGAATTTGTTGCAGACTTAACGACTCCCTCTGTAATGTGGCTAATCCTCTTCTCTATTACTTCAGCGTAAGCGTTTAGACGATCTCTGTTTATATCTTCTAGTTGTCTGTTGGTTCCGTTTTCTTTTTCAAAGACACCTCTTGCTGTTTCAATCTTGTCTTTTCTGACATTCTTAAGCGCTTCTTTCTTTTGGTCTTCGTTTAGTGAAGAAAGATTGTTTTTCTTCTTGTATTTTTCATAATATTGACCAAACATTGCATTGTCTCGTGCTTCATTGAAGTTCTTTTGGATCTTTTGGTAACCAGCCTCGTTTTCTTTTTTGAAATCTTTCATGCTTTGGTCTTTTTTGTATCCAAATGTTGCACCGTTATTTTTTACGTACTCTTCAAAAGAAGAATCGTATTTTGATTTCATCTTATCGTGAGCTTTCTTATCAACCATCAATTCCTTGTAGTAATCAACATCTTTCTTCTTTCTCTTGTCGAGTCTTTCTTTGTAACCATCAGATTGCTTTTCGTTGAAACCTAAAGCAGAAGTTGCTTTTCCGTATATTCCAGATTCTTTAAATCCAAGCTTCTTTAATCCCTCGCCCGCCTGTGTCTTTCTAACGTCAAAAGTTGATTTACTTAGTTTATTTGCAGTGTTTAGTTGTTGACGAGCGATCCAGCCAGACATTCCACCCTGTCTTGATTTCATCTTTAAGTTTTCGCTTTGAGCAACATTTGTTCCCATTCTACCAAGAGTGTTTCTTCCAATAGCCGCTGCTCCACCGCTTGCAACCCCAAGGGCAACTGCCCCAGCACCAAAACCAACCTTCTTTACAAGACCTGATGCGTATCCAGAGAGGTTTACGGCTGTTTCGCAACCCATAGTTTTTGCTAACTCGCGAGCTTTTCTTAGAAGTCCGATAATTATCATAAATTGCAATATTACTGCTGCCCAGAACATAAGTAGGTTTATACTTCCGGATTCTTTTGCAACAAGAAGACCATCAAGGAAACTTGAGTTTATGAAAGCTGTTATAAGCATTACGAAAAATAGAAAGATTGGTGCAATAAAACACCAACAAAGGAGGTTGTCCAACCAAGGTTTCCAGTTAACTTTTCCAAATGTTTTACCCCAACTCGGAACGATTGTGCTGATAAAGGCAAAAGGTGCAAAGATCATAGAAATCCATATTTCTAAAATTCTATTTAAAAACATTACACCAATCAAGAAAAATTCCCAGGCTGCTATCAAGTAAACAACTGTTCCAAAAACATAAGTCAGGAAAAAGTATCCTAGGTTTACATTTGGATGACTTAATATTTCAGGGCTAATTGTTTTTTCAAAATTTAATCCACTAGAAATTGCTCTTGAAAGAGATTTTTGTTCTGTGTCCACCCCTGTTCCTTGAACAATTGCTTTTTCCGGTTGCCCCTCAACTGTCATAGTGTTATACAAGACTCTTGCCAAGATGTTTGAGGCATCAACTATTATTCTTGTGAAGAAGAGACTGAAGTTAATAAGAAGAGCGATAACTATTAATTGAGTTATTATTCTTTGAACTCCACCCTTTTGGCTTCCAACAATTGTCCCAACCGCGACATAAATTAGAATTATTATGAAAAATAGATTTGAAATATCTCTTATTATTTGCCATCCAGTCTCTGTGAAAGTTGAAGCGTTATAAATTACGCTACTTATTGAGAAAGAAAGAAGTGCGTCAGTCAAAGAAGCAGAAACTCTAAGAATTGCTTGAGAAGGTGTATATACAAGTGAATAAAACCATCGAACCATACATCCGTCCCATGTTCTAGGCGAAGCTTCACATTTTACTTTATCTATTCCCGCCCGACTTCCTCCACCTGTTGTGTATGTCCCTGTTTCAACTGTTCCAAAGCTCTGTCCCTCTCCTTTTGCAAGTGTTTTAAATTCAATAGTTTCTATTTCTATATATGATTCATCTGTATAACCAAGGGCATTTATACCTATGTCTATATTACCTCCCCAAATTCCAGAGTTTGCTTTATAGTAAGCTTTTAATGTGTAGTCAGTTTCGAAATCTAAGTTTGAGAACGGCAATGTTACATTTACAGGCATGTGGGTATTGTCTTTTACTGGTTCACCCGTTGCGTCAGTTGTCACATAAGGCACCTCTTCTATTTCTTTTCCGCTTTTGTCATAAACTATTCCTATAAAAGTATCTGTTGTGTTCCCTGTTTTCTCTAGAACTGACCAGTCTGTATAGTAATTTCCACTCGGCCATTTTCCAAGAAGTTCACTATTTATTTTTAAATTAAACAATGCCCCAGCTTTTCCTTTTGTTTTAAACTCACTATCTAGTGTAAGCAAAGATAGTTCGCTTCCTTTGTATTGATCTAGAAATGCGCTATGTGTTTCTATTAATTCGGTTCCAAACTCCCCCACTCCTCCTGTTCCTGGAAGAGTTGTCTCTGTCAGCTCGCCAGGCGTGTCAAATACATCGGGATCATCAAGTAAAAAAGACTCCAGTTCATAGATTGGTTTTATATTGTAAGTGGTCCCTGGTGCTAGGTTTGTTAGTTTGACCGTTGCTATCGGGTCAGAGGCACACGGTGTTGAGTTAACAAATTCATCTGAATTTATATACTCTGTTTCTGTAGATTTTTTAACACCCAATTTTAGATCACACTTAACTAAGTCATTATTAGCGTTTATGACTGTGACCTTCACTGTTATGGAATTTGAAGTGACATCTATTTTTTCTATTTTTATAGAGCTAGGTCTTGGCTCAATTGCAAAGGCGCTTTGTGTAGAAAATGAAAAACCAAAAAACATTACGAAAAGAACCGTAAACGCTTTTACAAAAAAGTTTTTTGCACTTTTTTTATTCAATACTTTAATTATAATCCAAAAAATAAAAAAAGCGCTATTTTCTAGCGCTTTTTCAGGGGATTTAATAATTAGGATTGTCGTATGCTTCAGCGTAAGGATTTATTTGAATTCTTCTTATAGAATCATCAGCTCCAGGAGAGCCAGACTCCTCATATATAGATTTTGCTAGAGATGAGAAGTTTGAATATATGTCTTGTCCTGAATATAGAGGACAGTTTGAGTAATTTACACAGGTAACGATAATTGTTCCGTCCCCTTCAGATATTTGGAAGACATTAAATGGATTTATTGAAGGATTTGGCAACGGATAATATAGAGAATAAGGATTTTGTAGAGGAGAAATCAAGTTTGCTGAAACAAGAGAAAGGTTATTATTGTAAGCCGTATTCGCTGCGCCAGACGTGCTATAAACCACCCCAGCGTAGACATATATGTTCTCATCTGGATCAAAAGCCCCAAAGATTGCTGCGTTTACATATTCACCAACTAGATCGAGTGCTGATAGAGAGTCTGCATAATCTATTGCTTTTCTTTGTTGCCAAGACAGATCGTCATATTGTCCGTTAGTCATTGGCATTTTTATAGGAGGAACCAGTCCCCAAGATCCATTTATTGAAGATATTGGGCCCACAGAAGGCTCAACTGCTGCTCCAAAAGGAACGAGGGCCAGTTCGGAATTTAGAGTAGGGATGAGAGATGAGGCATAGTTTCTTTCAACTTGGAAAGTTTCATAGTCTGCAAGTGCGGTATCATTTGCTTCTTCATCTGGAATATAAGGTACAACTGTTGAGTATACATATTGAAGAGAGGTGTTATCACAATCTGGTTCTGTTGCTTCATCACAAAGATTTTCTGTAATGTAATTGAGTTTTCCAATTAAACCACTGACTTCCGCAATGCTTGTTTTATAAGCACTTAGAAGTTCTGTATATGTTCCTATCTTGTCTCTTTGTTCTCTAAATAAAGACGCGCTTGGTAAATTGTGATTTTGAATATCCCAAGCTATTCTTTGGATTTCTCTTTGATAGCTTTCAGTTTCTGCGTTTGCAGCCTCGGCTTTCCTTTGTGCAAATTGTTGGTCATCAATTTCAACAAGAGGGGTTAAAATTCCAAGTGTTATTGTACTGAAAAATACGTCCATTCCATTTTGGAACTTGTCATAATCTGACTCAGCATAAATTGCTGAAATTCTTGCGTTATATACATCTTGCATCCTCTGATCATATCCATAGTCTGGTTCTGGCATTAAATTATCTATTGCTTCAAGAGTTGGAAGCATTTGGGTCTCAATAAAGCTTTTTGCTTGTGTTAGGGTTGTGGTGTACTCATTTAACCTTTCTAGGTCGTCTGGAACAACTGCCGCTAGGTCAACTGGCGCATATGGGTCCCAAGTAAATCCAGAGGCTGTATCAAATGTTCCATCATAGAAACCATTGTTTGATCCATAGCCACCAGTTTGTTCTGTGTCTACAAGAGAATTTTGGACAGCTGAAACTCCTTCGTAAATAAGTTGATTTGTAAGCGCGTCAACTATTGATGCAATAGACTCGTTTAGTTCGTCAGCAAGCTCTGCCTCCCTTATTCCAGATCCAAGACTCAAGTTTAGTTGGTCTGAGATGGCATTTCCTGGTGTTGTTATTTCATATCTTGTACAGTTGTCTATTTCTAGTCCACCTAGAGTGTAATCCCCTTCTGTTGTTCCATAAGCTCCACCTAGATAGTCTCCTGGAATATATCCTCCACCCGCATTAAGTTCAGACGCGTCTTTATACTCAACACATTTTTTGAGGGAAACGAAACCATTTCCCCAGGTAAGCTCTTTATTGGCTTCCTCTAGTTTATCTTCTATCTTATTATCAAGAGCCTTTGACGCCTCGGCTCTAAATCCTACTGGATTATTTGCGGGATTTTGAGTTGCGGCAATCCAGCCGTCCCATCCACCCACATTGAAATCATCAAAGAAATCTTCCCAGTCCTCACCTATCTCCTCGTCGAGAGTAAAAATTGTTGTATCTTCAAAGTCATCTCCTTCGTATGCAACAGAAAGAGCTTCGCCTATCTCTGGGCCCCAAGGATATTTGTCTGGGTTATTTAATTCAGTTACGAAACTGTAGACTTCTTGATCTGCAATAGATTTGAAGAAAGATTCTGGGTTTTTAATAAAAAGACTGTCTCCGTCGAAACCAGAACCAATCCAGTTAATAATGTTTTGAGTCATTGCTCTTAGTGTCACCTTTGCTGCGGCATAAGCAATGGCGTCCTTACATTTTTCTTTGTCGTTCTGTTCTTTTACGTCAGCCCTAACCGCTCCATCTTTTGTTGGAACTGCATTCTCTGCTAAGCCGGTTATTTTCTCTGTAACTTCCCCACTAAAAAGCTTTTCAACAGTATCTCCTATTTTTGCATATGCATCAGTACAACCAAGAGCTGCCGTTACCACTCCCCCAGAAATTGCCCCAGAAGAAGAATTACCCGTATAGTTTATTGGGTCTGTTATTGCATAACTATTTTTTGGAAAAGAAAAAACAGTTATTAATAATAATGCGATTGATAAATTAATTTTTTTCCCAGAAGTCATTTATGGAACTATTATACCTTTTTGTGTGAAATAGTCTTCTAATGAAGATAAGGATTCTGTGAATTCTTCACTATATTTAAAATAGAAACTTATTCCAGCAACGCCACTTATTGGGTCGCTTGAAAGGACGGCGGCTTGCTGAAGGGCGTCACCTGTCTTGTATAAAGAGTTAGAAAGTGATAAATGAGTTTCGTATATATCTGTTGGAACAACTATCTCCATTACTTTTTCAGACAAAGCTTTGTATTCTGCTCCAATAACGGAGAGTCTTGAAGCAGAGGCCTCATTGGCTGTGTCTACCAAAACAGAAAGTTCTTGTAGCTCACTTCCAAATTCAAAAGTTCTAGATGAATATAAAACCTCTCCTAAGTTTTTATAATAAATAGAAGGTATTGTTACCCCGACTTTTATATCATCCATGTTGTAAGCATCAGGAATTTCCTCTTTGCTGACATTCTCTATTAAAGAATTAGATAGATTTGCCAAAGCTTCAGTTGTTAGGCTGCCGGATTGTTTTAAAGAGACAATTGTAGCAAAGAACTCTTTTGAAAATTGATCAGTAGAGTTATTTTCTCCTGAAGGGTCTTCTTTATTAAGTCCTTTAGATTTTTTTTGTTCGAGAATTTCTTCATAGTCAGAAATCCCGTCTCCGTCTGAGTCAGTTTTTTCTGGATTTGTTCCCCAAAGATACTCTTCCCAATCTGAAATCCCATCTCCATCAGCGTCAGAAAAAGTTATATCTGAAACAACCTTACTTTTGAGCTCCTTTTTTTGTTTTACCTCGGTCAGAGTTGTTTTTATAAGACTAGAGTCTTTTCTCAAATCAAGGAAAATAACCACACCAAGGATTAGCAATATAGGTATTGCTTTAAAAAGAAACCTTTTTGTTGGTAAAATTTCTCTGAAATTCATTTTTATAAACCGATTCCGGATGTATTAAATTCTCTTTTAACTTCAAATGTTGGAACTGGTGCAGGGGGAACAGAAGTTGTTACGCATCCACCAGGTGTTGGGATTGGTCTGTATAAACCAAGAACCCATTGTCCAACAGAAAGGGTGACTCCTCCAATCGGGCTATTATAAAAAGGTAAAAGAAAAGGTCCAGGAGCAGATAGTCCTACTGGGTTTATATTAAAAGCCCCATATCCTGTTGGGCATACAACTTCCGGTGTTGGATATAAGCTCACCCTTCCTCCAAATGGCATGTCACCGATTGCGGCTAATGTTTTGTTTCCAAAAATTAAAACTAAAACAAAGGAAAAGATTAAAAATATAAAAAGATTTTTCATCCTTTTATTTTATCACAGTCTATATATTTTCTGCGCCACTAACCCAGTCTGAGAGCGCCAGATCTTCTGCTCGTTCATTTCCCTTTAAATTTAAGGATTCCTTAAACTTCTGAGCTGATTCTAAATCCAAGCCACCCTCTATGTTTTTTAAGACAAACTTTCTTTTATGTGCGAAGCCATTCTTTACGAGGGCAAAGAAATTTTTCTCAAAGTTTTTATTAAAATTGTTCTTTATATCTGATATTTTTAAAACAGCAGAATCTACTTTGGGAGCCGGGAAAAAGGAATTTCTAGAAACAGTCATTATTATTTTAGGGTTTCCAAAGACTTTTACAGAAAGAGAAAGGATACTTTCCTTTTTGTTTCTAGCAAGAATTCTTTCTGCTACTTCTTTTTGAATTAGAAATACAGCAAGGGATGGTTTTGTTTTTTCGGAAAGAGTTTTTTCTATAATGGCTCCCGTTATGTAATATGGGATATTTGCGATAACTTTAAACTCTTTTCCTTTTGGGATTATTTTAGAAATATCCTCCAGAAGAAAGTCTGAAAATATTAAATTTAATTTTTTTGATTTTATTTCTTTTGAAAAAGTTTCTTCCAATACTTCTTTCATCTGAATATCTTTTTCTATTGCGAATACAGTCGCTCCGTTTAGTAAAAGCTCTTTAGTCAAAGCACCTTTTCCTGGTCCTATTTCTAATACCAAATCCCCCTTCTTAACTTCTCCAGAAGAAACAATCTTTTTAATAACTCCTGGGTTTTTTAAAAAGTTTTGGCCGAAAGATTTTTTTGGAATAATTTCTTTTTTCATTTTATATGTAAATAGTTCTGATACTTTCTCCGTCGTCGCCATTTTCTAACAGCTCTTCAGGAATGTCTTTTATAAATCTAGATAGAATTTTTTGCTCTCTTGTTCCATATCGAAGTCTTGTTTCTGCCGCAGATAAATAGAGTTTGTTTTTTGCTCGGGTTAAAGCGACGTACATCAGTCTTCTTTCTTCTTCCTCGTCTTCGTTCGCGTCGCGCTCCATTGGAAAGAGTCCTTCTTCAAGTCCAACAATGAAAACATGAGAAAACTCTAGACCCTTTGAGGCGTGAATTGTCATAAGCCTAACCTCGCTTCTTTCTTCTTTCATATTATCTTGTTCTCCAAAAAGAGCCGCGTCTGCAAGAAGTGATTGCCCCGCTTCTTCCCCCGGCATTGTCTCATATCTAGAAGCAAAGTTAACCAATTCTTGCATGTTTCCAACCTTCTCTTCCTCATTTGATTCAAGGAAATACTCAGTTAACCCAGTTTTTTCAATTATTATTTTAAGAGCCGGAATCAATCCTTCTTCCATCAAGGCTGTTCTTATTGATCCAATTTTCCCAACAAAGTTTGAATAAGAAGCTCTTGCTTTTGGGGTTAGTTCATCAAGTTTCCCATCTATTATTTTTTCCTCTGAAGCTTTTCCGATACCACGTGGTGGGAAGTTTATAACCCTTTCAAGAGAGAGTGGTGTAAATCCGTTTAGTGCAAGACGCAGATAAGCCAAAACATCCTTAACCTCTTTTCTTTCGAAGAATTTTGTTCCCAAAACTTGATAAGGAACACCGTGCTCAATCATTGCCTCTTCTATCGATCTTGATTGAGAGTTTGTTCTATATAATACGGCAATGTCGTGCGGAGCAACCCCAGAATCTATTATAGAAACTATTTCTCTTGCAACGAAACAACTCTCCCCTACTTCATCATAAGAAAGAGAAAAAACAATTTTTTCTCCACTTTCTCTGGTTGCGTGGAGATTTTTTGGAACCCGCATTTTGTTGTGCTTTATTATTTCGTCTGCTGCCGCCAAGATTGTTTCAGTTGAGCGATAATTTTTTTCTAAAAAGACTGTTTTTGCTCCAGGGAAATCTTTTTCAAAACTAAGAAGATGTCGAATGTGAGCACCTCTCCAGGAATAAATGTTTTGATCAACATCTCCAACAACGCAAATATTTCCACTTTCTTTTCCGAGAATCTTTACCATTTCGTACTGAATGATATTTGTATCTTGATACTCATCTATGTGGATGTACGAATATCTCTTTTTAAGAATCTCTTCAACTGAAGGATTTTTTAAAACATCAAGAGCTTTTATCAAAAGATCATCAAAGTCTAGTCCATTTTCTCTTTTTTTAAGACTTTCATATTTATCCCAGACATCAGAAATGATGTCTTCAAATCCACCACGAGAAGAATCTTTGTATTCTAGAACCTTGATCCCCTCATTCATTTTGCTTGAAATTATCTTTTTTATTTTTCGTGGTTCGTATTTTTTTGGATCAAGGTTTTGTTTTGTTACCGCTTCTTTTATTAGTTTCTCTGCGTCACTTTCATCCAGTATTTTAAAATCTTTTTTACCACCAATATAGTCATAGAATTCTCTAAGTAGTAAAACAGAAAAACCGTGGAAAGTTGCAACTGTTGGCATTCCCCCGTTTTTTTCTATTAGGGAAACTACTCGGTCTTTTAATTCTTTAGCTGCCTTGTTGGTAAAAGTTACAGCTAGAATTTGCTCCCCTCTAATTCCACTTTCTATTAGTCTGGCGATTCTATGAGTTATTGTTTTTGTCTTTCCGGCTCCAGCGCCAGCCACAATCAAAAGAGGCCCTTCGCTATGAAGTACGGCCTCTTTTTGTTCTTCGTTTAATCCCTCTAATGATTTCACAGAGGAATATTAACATAAATTTTTTATTCTTTCTTTATTCCGGCGTCTTTGATTAGTCCAGAAATTATATAAGCTTCAGTATTCATTCCGTTTGCAGGCAAGCCCTTCTCTTCTTGTCTTTTTGCAAAGCCTATAAAGTATTCCGCCATTCTTTTTTCAGTCTCCCCCACTTCTCCATATTCTCCTGCTAAAACTTTTCGGGACACATCAAGGGTTGAGTCGATATTCCAACTCATTGTCTTTAACCAGCTTACATTTTTATAGAAAGACTCTATTTCATCATCTCCAGATATGTATTCCAAAACTTTTGAGTATGCACTGCCGACAATGTCTTTTTCTTCCGCTGTTAACTCTGGATGATAAATTGAGATGGCTTCAACCAGGAAGGAAGGTGCTTTTTCTGGGACTATGTTGTTTAATTTCTCACTTTGCTTGCTAGAGGAAGAGTCTTTTTCTATCTTATTTGATTTAAATGTAGCGACTGTAGTTGTCTCTTGAATTTCTCTTTCTTCTTTTTTAACCTCTTCCTTTTTATTATCAAAGATGGATTTTTCTTCTTCCTTTTGTACTATCTTTTGTTTTGGAGATTCTTTTTTGTTTTCATAATAGAATCCTTCAGGTTCTTTTTCTATGTTGTATTGATATTTAGATTCATTTTCTAGACTTTTATCGCTTGGATCTTTTTCATAATATTCTTTTACCCCGTACGCGGTTGCTCCAAGACCGAGAAGTCCGAGCGCCCAAGCTTTTATATTTCTCCACTTATTTCCTTTTTCTTCCTGTTTATTTTTTAAGACAGAATTTTTATAATTGTTTCTGTATTTATTTTGTTCTCTTGCAATTATTTCTTTAAGGGAAGACTCTTCTTCTGTAATAAATTCTTTCTTTTCTTGTGTATTAGGATTTATTTTGTTTGGAATGGATTCTTTCTTTTCACTTACAAACTCGTTTTTAGTTTCAACTATTTTTTGCACTATTTCTTCTTTAGGTATTTTTTCTTCTGGTTTACTGTCGTTAGGCTTCTTATTTTCTGGAGATTTTATTTTAAAATAAGTAGAATTTAGGTTATTTGAGAAAAAGTCGGCCAACTCGTTTGTTCCTTGTGTTTTATATTGTTCGGTCTCCTCATCTTCAGTTATTGGAGTTACGGGGTCATCCTTCTTTATTGATTTAACTACTTTTTTACTTGAAGTAGGGGTCTTTGTTTTTCTTTCTTTTAATTCCTGTAATTTTTCTGATAAGACCATCTTTTCTTTGTTTGCTAAACTAACCGCCACCTCTTTTCCCCCATATTTTTTGAGGTTTATTTTTGAGCTTGATGCAAAGTCTTTAATTATTTCATTTAGCCAATTTCCGTCTTTTTGTTTTTGTTCAATAACTTCTCTTGTTATTGGGTCTATTTTTGAAACAGTTAATTCCCAGTCCAGTCTACTCTCTCCAGTTTCTTTAATTTTATCTACTCTAAATAACTCTCCGTTAGATTGAAAAGTTGTTTCTCCGGCAACAAAAACGAAACCATTTATTTTTATTTCTTTTTCCCCTTCCTTTTCTTGCTTCGGTTCTTTTTTCTTTTTTTCTTTTTTGCTTTCTTTTATAACAAATTTAGGTTTTCCATAAAGAGACTCTTTGAATTTTTTAATATCTCCATTAAATGATTCAAAAGCTTCTCTGGCTAAATCTTCAAGTTCATCAGCATCCATCGTAATCTTCTCAGTTGGCAAATCACCTTTTTTAATATCAAAGCTTATCTTGTATTCAGACTCATCATCACTTAATGACCTCTCTTTTATCTCAGTGACTACATGTTTTGCCCCATCCAATTCAAAAGAAGATCCAATTTTTATAGAAAATTTCGCTTTTTCAAGTATTTCAACTTCTTCACCTTTTTTTACTTCTGTCCAACCCTCTTCTTTTGATTTTATAGCCTCTGTTTTTTTAATATATTCCTCAATATCCTTTTTTGTTATATTCTCGCCTTTTCCTGTTCCTGTTATTTTTTCTAGATCTTCATTAGTTAGACCATTCTCATCTGCTATCTTTTTCACCACAGAGGTTATTTTTGTTTTTTTAGGCACGACAACTTCATCAGTTTTGTCTTCTTCATTTGGATTAATTTCTGTATTTTCTTCTGATATTTCTTCTCCCGCCTCCATTATTGTGTTTCCAAAAAGTATAAAAGGAGAGCCTTTGTCTTCTGGACCAACTAGCCCACCTTCTTGTGACTGGTCTGGATGATAGGTTCCATTTTTATCTATATAAGAAAAACCAAAGTTATTCTTACCGTGTTTTAGTAGTACCAGTTTTCCCCCATTTCTTAGCATAATCTCTTCCCCGTCTCTCCACTCGTAACCTTTTAACGGGTCTCTATTTACAACCGGCTCATTTTCTTGTGTTATTGGGATATTATCCCCAGGCTCTTTTGTGGTCATAGTTAGTGTTTTTAGTCTTTATTTATAGGCTTTTATTATTATACAACGGTATTTCTAAAAACAACATAGTCACTCCTCTCCTTGACCCTTTTTTCTCATAAGGTAGGATTTTAAGGCAGGGCCAAAATCCCTACCAGAAGCTCAGAAACGCCGTTCTCTATATATAGAGAGTCAGAACACACAGAAAATCCTAAACGCACCAAGGCTAAGGATCGAACCTAAAACCAAAGGGGCAACCAAAAAATTTATAAAAAACAAACCTAAAAAGGCTGGAAATATGGCAAAAGTGCTTATTTCAAAGCCCAAATATAACAAAGGATCAATACTCTTGGTGGGAGGGGCTGTTTTGTCTACTCTTGTTTTAGTTCCTGCCTACATCTTTTCTTCTATTGAGACTGACAAAGTTAGCGCTGAAAATAGTAAAAATAGTACAGAGATTGCACTTCTCGAACCAGTTTCAAGCCCTGTTCTTTCTCCAATTAACATGGAAGAAAGAATCGTTATGGTTGATGACCACGCTCTTGCAAAGGTTGGAAATAACTATACAGGAGGAGTTGTTTATGAGGCTGAAGATTATGAATCTTTTGATCCGGCTATATATATAGTCAAAAAAGGAGACACTATATCTTCGATTGCTGAACTTTTTGATGTATCAGTAGACACAATTAGACTTGCTAATGATATACCAAAAGGAAAAGGAGTTACTGTGGGAGAAACATTGGTCATTCTCCCTGTTTCAGGAGGAAAACACAAAGTTGCTAAAGGAGATACGATTTCCTCTATTGCAAAGAAATACAATGCTGAAGTAAGTGAAATACTAAGATTTAACGATCTTAGCGATGCTTCAAAAATAAAAATTGGAGATGAACTTATTATTCCAGGCGCTGATGATGACATGATGAAGGCTGCCTCTAAACCAAAAACAACTGTTTCTTCAAAGAAAGAGAGCGCAGGAATAGCGTCAATAAA